>Ga0187847_10000047_pt1 | contig 131444 bp, 121 predicted proteins | sample June2016WEW_4_10_FD_132458 | JGI IMG/M metagenome (GOLD analysis project Ga0187847, IMG submission 132458) | Peatland microbial communities from SPRUCE experiment site at the Marcell Experimental Forest, Minnesota, USA - June2016WEW_4_10 | ecosystem: Environmental > Terrestrial > Soil >...
GAGCCGGCGCGAGTTCGCCGTTGTAGCTCAGTTGGTAGAGCGTCCGTGATCGGAAGGTCACCGTTCAGCTCCCGGTGGGCAGAGCCGGCGCGAGTTCGCCGTTGTAGCTCAGTTGGTAGAGCGCGTCCTTGGTAAGGACGAGGTCATCGGTTCAATCCCGATCAACGGCTCCAGTTTTGCAGTGGTATGTATACGTCCTCCGGAGTATTCCGACTGGGCGCCACTACATCGGAATGAGTTCGGATGTGGAGCGGCGTCTTCAGGAACACAATACGAAGACGGGGCGTTGGACCAGTAGTTTCAAGCCTTGGGAGCTGATCGCTCTCGAGGAGTTTGGGTCGCGTAGCGAAGCCGGCGCACGGGAACGACTCCTGAAAAGCCGGGCTGGGCTGGCCGAGCGGCGAAGCCTGTACTTAAAGGAGCAATCAAATGCCTCGCGAGATCATTACTCTCCAATGCGGGGAGTGCAAGAATCGTAATTACACAACGACCAAGAACAAGAAAACCACCACGGAGCGGCTGGAGCTCAGCAAGTTCTGCCCGCACTGTCGAAAGCACCAGCCACACAAGGAAATCAAGTAGAATGGGAATCGGGTGAGTAGGAGCCGGCCCCCATCGGGGGGAATGACCCAGGGGCGTAGGTTTAACGGCAGACCAGCGGTCTCCAAAACCGCGAGTGGGGGTTCGAATCCCTCCGCCCCTGCCAATCGCCCGTTTTGACGAGTTGCCCAGTCAGGAGCAAGCAAGCGCTATGGCCGAAGAAAAGAAAAATTGGTTGCAGGCCACCAAGGACTACATCAACGAGCTGAAGCTTGAGATGCGGCGCGTCTCCTGGCCGAGCCGGAAGCAGGTGGAAGGCACCACCGGGGTGGTGATCTTCGCCGTCTTCGCCTTCGCGGCTTATTTCTGGGTGGTGGACTCGATACTCGCCCGAGGCGTCAAGGCAGTTCTTTCGTTCTTCACGAAGTAGGCGGATGATGGAAGCCGAAGACAACATCCACACTGACGAGCAACCGGCGGCTGAAACGGACGAACAGGCCGTGGCGCCGGAAGAATCTCTGCCGGAGGAAGCCGCTATCGAGCCCGCGCTCGAGGCCGAGCCCGATGAAGCCGATTCCGGCCTCGCGCCCGAGGCTGAACCCGCCGAAGTAATCGCCGCGCCCGCTGCGCCGCAAGTGACGGCCGCCGCAGCGGCTGCCGCGGCTCCGGCTTACGATGAGTCTTCGCCCAGGAAGTGGTTCATCATTCACACTTACTCGGGCTTCGAGAACAAGGTCAAGGAATCCCTGCAAACGCGATCGGAGGCTTTCGGTTTCGCCGACAAGATCGGCCAGATTCTGATTCCGACCGAGGAAGTGGTGGAGCTGCGCAACGGCAAGAAGGTCACCAGCCGCCGCCTGGTGTATCCCGGCTACGTGCTGGTGGAAATGGAAATGAACGACGAGCTGTGGCACGCGGTGAAGAACACGCCGCGCGTCACCGGGTTCGTCGGCGGCGGCAATTCGCCGGTGCCGCTGAGCGCGGACGAAGTCAACTCGATTCTGTACCGCCAGGCCTCTTCCGCCGAGCGGCCGCGTCCCAAGATGACGTTCGAGAAGAACGATTCGGTGCGCATCGTGGATGGCCCGTTCGCCAACTTTTCGGGGAAAGTGGACGAGGTCAACGCCGAGCGCGGCACGTTGCGCGTGATGGTCACCATCTTCGGCCGGTCCACGCCCGTTGAGCTCGAGTTTCTGCAAGTAGAAAAGGCTTAATACCGCGCCACTCGAAGACGGGCAACGGTCCGGCGGCGCGACAAGAGGAATGTAAGAATGGCAAAAAAAGTTACCGCACAGGTGAAGCTGCAAATACCGGCCGGCAAGGCCACTCCGGCGCCCCCGGTGGGCACCGCGCTCGGGCCGCAGGGCGTCAACATCATGGACTTCTGCAAGGCGTTCAACGCCAAGACTTCGGGCAAGGATCAGGAAGGTCTCATCATCCCGGTGGTGATCACCATCTTCTCCGACCGGTCCTTCACCTTCATCACCAAGACGCCGCCCGTCCCGATCCTGATCAAGCGCGCCGTGAACCTGGCCAAGGGATCGGCCGAGCCGCATAAGACCAAGGTCGGCAAGATCAGCAAGAAGCAGATCGAGGAGATCGCCAAGATCAAAATGCCGGACCTGAACTGTTTCGACCTGGAAGCCGCCATGCGCAGCGTGGCCGGCACCGCCCGCAGCATGGGCGTCGACGTGATATAGTCTTTCCTGCGATTCGTTTTCGTCTGCAACATCGCGCGGCGTCTCCGGACGCCGCCTTTTTTATTGGGACAAGTGGGGCAGGCGCTTTCGCCCGCCGACCCCATGCTCTAAAACCTCCCCGGTTGGCAGGCAAAGCGCCTGCCCCCTTCGAGGTTCACCTCTGCTCCCGCTCCTGAACGAATGTCTTCACCCGTTCCCGGAGCTGGTCACGGATGCGCCGGAAAGCGGCCAGGCGTTCCTCTTCGGTCCCCTCAACCGCCGCCGGATCTTCCAGGCTCCAATGAATCCGTTCCGTCGCGCCCGGAAAGACGGGGCAATTGTCGCGCGCGCGGTCGCAGACCGTCACTACGAAATCGAACGCTTGGCCGGCGAACTCATCGACCGATTTCGAGCGGTTCCCCGAAATATCGATTCCGATCTCGCCCATCACCGCGATCGCTTCCGGCCGAACCCGGCTCGGCCTGGTGCCGGCGCTGAACACCTGGTAGCCGGCGCCACCCTCCTCGCGAAACAAGCCTTCGCCCATCTGGCTGCGGGCGGAATTGCCGGTGCAAAGCACCAGGATGCGCGTTTTCTGCATAGTTAACTGGAGCCCTTTTACAGTATCCAAAATCGTCACCTCGCGAAACGCCACCGGTCGTCATTTATGTGCGCAAGCTGAGTCCGGCCTTTTGGGCAGTAGCACCGTTCGCTACAATCCGGTCAGATGACCTATCGCCATTGCGTGCTGGGTCCTGGACGCCTATAATCGGAAGCAGGAGGGGCAATGTCCCACCTCGCGTCCGTCGTGCTCCGCTGGTTGGCGCGTCTCTCGGCGCTATTCTTTGCGTGCGTTTTTCTCGTGATTTTGGTTCGCGAGTTCCTGGCGCCCCAGTCCGGCACTTCCACCCCCGCAATCGAGTGGTTCGGCATCGGCTTGTTGCTGGTGGCCGTGGCCGGCATGGTCTTGACATGGAAGTGGGATCTGACCGGCGCCCTGATCGCGCTGGCCGCGCTGGGGCTGCACATCTCGCTGGTTCGCGACCGCTCTTACGCGGTCATCTGGCTCGCCGCCATACCCGCGGTGCTCTACCTGGCCGATTGGCTGCTGCGGCGGTTCCGCACCCTTGCTCGAACCACCACGCCTTGACTCCCGCCGGCGCGAACGCGACCGATTTGCTTTTCACCACGCCGTTTTCGATATCGATAGGTGTGCGACATGGGAGTGGGAACTCTGCGCCTGGCTTTGTATCAGGGCACCGGCTTCAGCCGTGCCGCAACACATCGATAGCCAAAGGCTTTAGCCACTGGAGCTTTCGCGCGGGCGCAGGGGCTGAAGCCCACACCTTTCTTGCGATCCTTCGGCACGGCTGAAGCCGTGCCCTGATACGAAGCCTCCCGAGAGAGGAGCTTTGCGTACCCCTACTCCCAGATTCGAGCGAATTCATTAGCAATGGATGGCTTCGCCATTCCTGTGTCGAGCACCCGATTTCGATTCGCAGCTTGACAGAAAGTAAGTCGCAGCGTACCATGCTTAGAGTCGTTGTGGTCTGTCGGCAACGGCAGTAGGGAAGCGGTGGTTTGTGGGGGACCCCGTATGACATTCCAGATCGGCGACAAAGTCGTCTATCCGAATCAGGGCGTTGGGATCATTGAGAACATCAGCACTCGTTCTTTCGGATCCGCGTTCGAAAAGTACTACCTGCTCCGGCTTGGTCTCAACAGTATTACGGTGCTGGTGCCGCTCTCCAACGCCGCCAATATAGGCTTGCGGAGGGTGAACCAGGACCGCGAGATCTCGCGCGTGCTCTCTTTTCTGTCCTACGGAGATTGCTCGATCCATCCGGATTGGAAGGTTCGCTGCAAAGAGAACACGGAGAAGATGCAGAGCGGCAGCCTGTTGCAGGCGGCGGAGGTGTTCAAAGGGCTGCTGATGCTGCAAGGCGACAAGCAGCTCTCGTTCCGCGAGAAGAAGATGCTGGAGCGCGCGCGGCACATGCTGGTTTCGGAGATCTCCCTGGCGCGCGGCGTGCCCGGCGTGCACGCCGTCAATCTCCTGGAACGGGCGGTCGCCAAGGCCGGCCTCAGGTTGCCACCGCCGACCTGACGCGTGATAGGGCACGCTTTAGCTTGCCAACGTCCGCTTGCGGGCGTATTGTTCTCGTAGCCTCTCACGACGAGCGCCGCGTGCTGTCCCGACAGTGCGATCCTAAAGAAGAAGCATGCGCAGCTCCCTTCCATCGGGCGTGATCCAAGGTCCACCGCCGCCGCCGGCGGATTGGGGCGGTGGCGATGGCGGCGGTCCGGAAGGACGCGGCGCGGACCGGCGCGCGTCGTTCATCGGCCTGTTCGTACTGCTGGCCGCCACCGGCATGGTGTTCGCCGCGCTGACGATGGCCTTTTGGATGCGCCACGGCACATCCGACGACTGGATCAGCATGCACAAGCCGCCCCTGCTGTGGGTCAACACAGCGGTGCTGCTGGCCTCCAGCGCGGTTCTCGACCGCGCGCGGGTGGCTCTCAAAAGGGGCCAGCGCGACGGCTTCAACGTGTGGTGGACCGCCGCGACCGCCTTGGGCATTGCATTCCTGATTGGGCAGGCAGTGGTCTGGTATCAGCTCTCGAACGCCGGCGTATTCATCGCCAGCAGTCCCACCAGCTCCTTCTTTTACCTGCTGACGGCCGCGCACGCGGTGCACGTGCTGGGCGGGGTCGCGGCGTTGGTCTACGTGGACGTTCAGGCGCTGCGCCTGCGGCTGGGGCCGGCTAAGCGAACTACCATCGACATCGCCGCCGTCTTTTGGCACTTCCTGGACGGCGTATGGCTGTATCTGATGGTGCTGCTGTACGTGTGGGGCTGAAACCCGCCGTGGCGCGGACTGTCCAGTCTGCCGTGTCGAGACTCATCTCGACATTTCTTGCTTCGTTCACTCCTCGCCCCGCTATCGATCCCGCAACGCCTGCTCGTAAACTTCCCTTTTCGATAGGCCGCGGCGGCGGGCCACCTGTTTGATGGCGTCCATCCGCGCGGCGCCGGCGCGCACCAGTTCTTCCACGGCATCGCCCACCGGCGTATCGTCCGGCGCCGGCGCGACCGCTTTGCCAACCAGCAGGGTGAATTCGCCTTTGATGGACCCGCGCGCGGCGAGCTGGGCGTGAACCTCGAGCGCGGTGCCGCGAAGAAACTCCTCGTGCACTTTGGTCAGTTCGCGCGCGGCAACTGTCGGCCTGGCCCCCAGCACCTGCGCGATGGCCTCCAGCGCCTCCAGCACGCGATGCGGCGCTTCATAAAAAATCAGCGTGGCGGGCTCGTCCTTGAGTGCTTCCAGAGCTCTCGCACGCTGGCCGGACTTAGCCGGCAAAAAGCCCGCGAAGTGAAAAGCATCGGTGGGAAGGCCGGAACCCGCCAGCGCAGCCAGCGCGGCGGAAGGGCCCGGAATCGGCTCCACGGGGATGCCAACTTCGATCGCCGCCCGCACCAGCCGGTAGCCGGGATCGGAGACCAGCGGCACGCCGGCATCGGAGACCAGCGCCACGGTTGCTCCGGCGAGCATTCGCGAGGCAAGTTCGGCCGAGCGCGGCGTTTCGTTGTGATCGTGGTAGCTGATGGTGGGTTTGGAGATGGCGTAGTGGTCGAGCAGCTTGCGCGTTTGCCGTGTGTCTTCGCAAGCGATCAGATCCACCTCGCCGAGCACGCGCACGGCGCGGTAGGTGATGTCTTCCAGATTGCCGATCGGTGTCGCTACCAGGTAGAGCCTGCCGGGCATGACTTTGAGTATGCCGCAAAACGCGCCGCGGGTGCGCGAGCACGAACCCCTGCAGCCTGCGATTCGTGCCACACTACGGAGTATGAAACAGATCTCCGCAGCTCTGATTCTCGCCGCCGCGCTCGCCGTTCCCGGCCTTCCGCTCCAAGGCGCAAGCCCGCTCGCCGGCCGTTGGGACATCACAGTCACCACCCCGCACGGCACGCTGGTCGACTGGCTGGGTGTGACCGAAAAAGACGGCGCTCTCGATATCTGGTATCAGCCGCCCGGTGGCAATGTTTACCAGGTTAAGAATTACAAGGTGGATGGCGCGCATCTGCACCTCGTCCTGCAGGAATCGAGCGCCAGCCAGCCCGTCTTGACCTGGGATGTGGATGCGAGCGGCGACAAGCTGTCGGGCATCCAGAAGCGCGGCGACGCCGTCGGGAGCGTGATCGGCGTGCGCGCGCCGGCGCTGATCCGGCCAGAGCCGAAATCCTGGGGCGCGCCCGAGCCGCTCTTCAATGGCAAGGATCTTACTGGCTGGGAACCGCTCGACCCGGCGCACAACCACTGGGTGGCGAAGGATGGCTTGCTGGTCAATCAAGCGCACGGCGCCAATTTGCGAACCACACGCACCTTCGACGACTTCAAGTTACACATTGAGTTTAACTGCCCGGATGGCGGCAATAGCGGGGTTTATTTGCGCGGCCGTTATGAAGTGCAGATCGAGTATGAGCCGCTTGCGTTTAATCCGCCGGAGCGGCGGATTGGATCGATTTATGGATTCCTGACACCGGTGGATATGCCGCGCAAGCCGGGGCAGTGGGAGAGTTTTGACGTGACGCTGGTCGGACGCATGGTAACCGTGGTGCGTGACGGCGTGACCATTCTCGACAAACAGGAAATCCGCGGCACCACCGGGGGTGCGCTCGATTCCAATGAAGGCGAGCCCGGGCCGATTTACCTACAAGGCGATCACACCGGCGGCCTGCTCTTCCGTAACATCACGGTGCAGGTAGCGCAGCGGTAACGCCGGCGGTCTTTGCGGCCGGTGATTTGTCGCGCCGCGGATTGCCGCCATCGTCGCCCACAAGGCAAACACCGGCGGCAAGACCGCCGGCGTTACGCCGCAACGCACGCTCCCCCTGGCGCGTCTTCTGCTATAGTTACGTCACAGGAATGCCTATGCGATCCTTTCGAATTGTTGTGTGCGCCGGCGCACTAGCGGCGCTGGCCGGATTTCTTGCCGCGCAGGACCAGGGCCCGATCAACGGCCCCGGGCAGACGGTGGCCAAGCCGAAGCAACCGGCGGACGCGAACCCGCCCGCGGATCAGGCGCCCATCCCTTCGCAGTACAAACGCAACCCGGATGCGGGCCCGACGCCAACCTTCAAGAGCGACGTGGATATCGTCACTCTTGACGTAGCGGTGATCGGACCCAACGGGCAGTTCATTCCGCAGATCCCGGCGGGCAACTTCCGCGTGCTGGAAGACAACGTGCCGCAGCAAATCCGCAAGGTGGATATGGCACAGGCGCCGCTGACGGTCGCAATGGTGGTGGAGTTCAGCAACAAGTTTCAGAACTTGAACACGAGGTTGGGGTGGGAGACGTGGACGCAAACGCGTCAATTGGTTTGGACGTTTGCCAACCAGCTCAAACCGGAGGATTACTGCGCGGTAATCACGTACGCTATGAAGTCGGAAATCCTCACCGACTTCACAACGGACAAGCGGAAGATTCAGGAGGCGTTGCAGCAACTGCAGATTCCGACGTGGCACGAAGTAAACATGTTCGACGCGATGACGGACACCGCCGACCGCATGTCGGCGATAGAGGGCCGGAAGGCGATTCTGCTCATCACGAGCGGCATCGACACGTTCAGCAAACTCACCTTCGACCAGACGCGCAAAAGGTTGCAGGAAGCGGGCGTACCTATCTACTCGATCTCGCTGATGGGGCTGCTGCGCGAGTTTATGCCCGTGGTGCCGATGGATCTCCTCCAGGCCGACAACGAACTCAACACGTTCGCCAAAGAAACCGGTGGAAGAGCGTTTTTTCCCAAGTTTCAGGGCGAATACCCGGGAGTGTTTAACGACCTCCGCCAGGCGCTCGGCACTCAGTACGTGATCACCTATTCGTCGAGCAACAAAGCCCACGACGGGACGTTCCGCAAAATCAAGGTGGAACTGGTGGACCCGAACGGCAAGCCGCTGCCCATCAAGGACCAAAAGGGCAAGCCGGTCAAGTACGCAATTCTCACCAAGTCCGGATATAAGGCGCCGCGCGAAGTGGAATAAGGCCGCAACGCGATTCGTAGACCGGCTGGTATAATGCGCACACGGTTTTCGTATTGAAGACACTGCCGCGGCTTTACCCGATTCTCGATGCCGGCGCGCTCGAAATGCGCGGCCTGGCGCTGGTGGAGACGGCCGCGGCGATGCTCGAAGGCGGCGCGCGCATTTTGCAGATCCGGCACAAGGGACTCTGGAGCACGACGGCGTTTGAGGACGCGCGCGAAGTGGCGACGCTGTGCTGGCAGACGGGCGCCGCGCTAATCGTCAACGACCGCGCCGATATCGCCAAGCTGCTCGGCGCGGGGCTTCATGTGGGGCAGGACGACCTCGCCCCCAGCGGCGCCCGCGCGGTGCTGGGCGATGAAGCGGTGATCGGTTACTCGACGCACACTACCGCGCAGTTGCGCGATGCCGCGGCGGAGCCAGTAGACTACGTAGCGCTCGGCCCCATTTTTGGCACTTTTTCCAAACAGAATCCCGATCCTGTTGTCGGCATCGGCGAGCTGCGGCGCTGCCGCGGGCTGGCCGGGAAACCGCTGGTGGCGATTGGCGGCATAACCCGTGAAAACGCGCGCGCCGTCTTCGCTGCCGGCGCCGATGCGGTAGCCGTGATCGCCGATTTGCTGCCGGCAAGCGGAACGGCAGTCGGCGTGCGGCAACGAATCGAGCAGTGGTGCGCCATCGCCGCCGCGAGCGCCAGGTAGCGCCGGAGCCCCGCCGCACTGTATACTCAGCCTTTTTAGCCGAGGAAACCAACCTATGAGCCTGTTTCGAACGAAATCGGTGGAGACGATTCTGGCCGAATCGGAAGATACCACCCACCATTTGAAGCGCACGTTGGGGCCGGTCAACCTGGTGGCACTGGGAATCGGCGCCATCATCGGTGCGGGATTGTTCTCCCTGACCGGCATCGTGGCGGCCGATAACGCCGGTCCGGCGGTGGTGCTGTCCTTCATCGTAGCGGCCGTCGGCTGCGCTTTCGCCGGCATGTGCTACAGCGAGTTCGCCACCATGATTCCCATCGCGGGCAGCGCGTATACTTACGCCTACGCGACGATGGGCGAACTGCTGGCGTGGATCATCGGATGGGACCTGGTGCTCGAATACGCGGTGGGCGCGGCCACCGTTTCGGTGAGCTGGTCCAGCTACGTGGTCCGGCTTCTGCACCGTTTCAGCATCGATCTGCCCTCGAACCTGACTCACTGCCCGTGGGACATGCCGGCCGGGTGGATCAACCTCCCCGCGATCTTCGTCATCTTCGCGATTTCCATTTTGCTGATGATCGGCATTTCCGAATCGGCGCGGGTGAACGCCGTGATCGTAATTATCAAGGTGACCATCGTGATCATTGTGATCGCGATCGGCTTCTCGTACATCAAGCCGCAGAATTACACGCCCTTCATTCCGCCGAATACGGGCAAGTTCGGCGAATTCGGGTTGAGCGGGGTGATGCGGGCGGCGGCGGTGATTTTCTTCGCGTACATCGGATTCGACGCGGTGTCGACGGCTGCGCAGGAGGCCAAGAAACCGAAACGCGACATGCCGCTCGGCATCATCGGGTCGCTGATCATCTGCACCGTGCTTTACGTGCTGTTCGCGCACGTGCTCACCGGCATGGTGAACTACCGCACCTTTCGCGGCGACGCGGCGCCGGTGGAGACCGTGATTAAACTGTTTCCGTATGCCTGGCTGCAGATCGCCATCAACGTCGGCATCATCGCCGGATTCACCTCGGTGATTCTGGTGATGTTGCTGGGGCAGTCTCGAGTCTTCTACTCGATGTCGCGCGACGGCCTGCTGCCGGCCATTTTTTCCGACGTTCACCCCAAGTGGCGGACCCCCTGGCGCTGCAACCTGATCTTCATGGTGTTCGTGAGCCTGTTCTCGGGTTTCACGCCGATTTCGAACTTGGGCAACATGACCAGCATCGGAACGCTGCTGGCGTTCGTGATCGTATCGGTCGCGGTGATGGTGATGCGGCGGACGCACCCGGATTTGCCGCGGCCTTACCGGACGCCGCTGGTGCCGTTGGTGCCGATCCTCGCCATCCTGGTGTGCTTCGCGATGATGGTCTCGCTGGATGTTTTGACGTGGTACCGGCTGGTGATCTGGCTGGCGATCGGACTGGCGATCTACTTCGGCTATAGCCGTTTCCACAGCCACCTGGTGAAGGCTGGAAGCCGGTGAGACGACATGGCCGAAGGTTAGTAATGATCTACTGCGAAAAGTAGGGGCGAAAATAGGAATGGCGGACGCAAGCCCTGATTAGGCGCGTCCGCCACGGAGCGAATTCTCAGCGCGAACGAAAGAGCCAAAGCCGACACAGGACGCGACTTCTTCCCGAACATCGGGACGAGCCAATGATCCCCACATGGGAAGGTCCCAAAACCCGCGTCTGCCTGACCCGTTCTAAGGATGCTGGAATACGCCAGCGATATCAAGCTAAATTTGGTTAATAGTGAGTATTATTTTGTTAACTAATGTTATGGGGCTGGCCACGCGAACGACCTATTTGTGGTCCACACGCTCCACACCTTGTGGCCGACCCGCACGAGTCTTCGTCGATAAATCCTCCACCGTGCCGGATTCCGCAACGGCCATGAATTTGCAGCGGTCGGCGCCATGCGTAAAGTCATGTTTGCTCTGCTGCCGTTGCTGGCCTTTCTGCCCCTTGTGGGGCAGGACGCCGAGGCGCGGAAGAAGTTCGCTGGCACGTGGGAGGCGAGGTTCAAGGACAGGGTGATTTGCACGATCCGGTTAAAGGCAGGTGACCAGATCACCGGCGAAGCGGAAGCGTGCAACATCAATGTCGATGCGAACGGGGACCTGCAGGAGCCGGAATCCACAGGACAAGCGGACACACCCTCACCGATTCTCAATGCGAAGCTTCATGGCGATACGCTGACCTTCGAGGAGAAGGATGGCGATGATGTCCTCAAATTCGAAATGAAGCTGGTCGGCGACGGCCGGGCCGAGCTGAGGATTCTGGACGCCCCGGTCGCTGTGAAGCCTATTCATTTCGCGAGAAAGTGAAAAAGCCGAAACGACTCACGGCTCTGCAGGCTTTTGACAGCCCCGGATGGTGCGCGAGCAAGCCGCGCCACGACGTTTATTTCCGGCGCGGGCCGGATTTGCGAGGCTTCTCCGCCGCCGCCAGGCGCAGCGCTCCGCCAAGGAGATCGCGCAGCGCATCGGGGTGAGCGCGCGACAGGCGAACCAGCACCCACGGGTAATTGAGGTAGTGATCGGTGATGTAATACGTCTCGGGATCGGCTGCGATCAGCTCCGCGCGTTCCTCAAAATTCGTCCGGACGACCAGCGAGCAGCCGTCCTGATGGAGCCGCGCGAGGAGCGCACCACCGATCTTGAACGCCGGCGTGCCGTAGGAAGTGCTTTCCTCGACGTTCTCCAGGGCGAGGGCGATTCGGCGGACGGTGTCGAAGGTGACCGCGGTTTCGACAGGCTGGCGTTTGTTCATCGGCTCCGTCATCCTGGCGGCGCGTTCTTGGAGTTTGCCAGTATGTCCCACACCGGTTTGTTGTCGGCGTAAACGCGCCACTCCTTCACGAGACCGTTTTCCACGATGGCGAACCAGGCTGCCGGGGTGCGCCATTGGTTCTCGGTTGGAAGCTGGCCATTAGCGGCGATGGTACCGCCAGCGGTGCCGAAGGCGGCCACGACATTCCCGTCTGAGAGGATTCTATCCTGAGACACCCTGTAGTCCGGGCAAAAGGCGTAATACCCGCGCCAGGCGACGCGCATGTTTTCGCGGCCCCGCACGGCCTGGCCCAGCCCGTCGATGAAGGCGTGATCTTCGGTCATCAACTCGGCGAGCTTGTCGGCGTCGTGTTGATTGATGTGGTCGATGAACTCGAGAACGGTTTCGAGGGGGCTCATGGGTGACTCTTTCGCAAGCCGAAAAGGCCTACACGGGCGTTGGCAGGTCGGGGACCTGCCCCACCGCTAAAGCATGCCCTAACGGCGGTCTTCGAGCATGGACTTGAGGCTGGCGATTTCACGCTTGAGCTTGCGTCCGCGGCTCACCAGGAACAACACGTAAATCACCAGGATGAGCCAGGCGACGGTGAGGCCGTAACTCAGGAACTCGTAGTTGCGCTGGAGGCGTGCGGCCTCGCGGACGATATCGTCCGGAGTGGCCATCTGCGCAAACAGCATAGGGATCTGCGTCAGGTGCATGGGTTCCTCACATAGCGTGCGCGGTACGGCGCAACGAATCGAGCTCGCGCTGGGCATCTTCCAGCCGCACGCGGACCACGGTCAACACGGTGCCCAGAAGCACCATGGCCAGCAGATTCCAACCGGCGATCGCGAACCATTCGTGCGGAATGCTGCCGCCGCCCCAGAAAACCGGCTGCGGGTGCTGCGTGCGCCACCACTTGATGGAGAAGATCACGATCGGGACATCGATGAAAGAGAAGATGGACCAGACGGCGGCGAAGGTGGCGCGCTGGGTGGGCTCTTCCACGGCGCGGCGCAGCATCAGGTAGGCGGCATAGAGAATCCAGCACACCAGCGCCGAGGTCAGCCGCGCGTCCCAGGCCCACCATTGGCCCCAGATGATGCGGCCCCAAATCGAGCCGGTGACCAGGTTGGCGGCGAGAAATGCCAGACCCACTTCGGTAACGCCAACCGCCAGCGCGTCGTAGCGAAAATTCCTGGTGATGAGGAAAAGGACGCTGGCTATGAGCGCGACTGCGGCGGCGAACATGGCAGTGATGGCGACGGGGACGTGGAAGAAAATGATCTTGAAAATCGCGCCTTGATTCACCTCGTTAGGCAGGCGGGCGATGACGTTGATATCGCGCACCAGAATCAGCATGGCGACGATGCCGAGCAAGTAAAGGAGCTTGTCTTTCATAGTCCTCCAGGCATCGCCGCTTCTTAGTGGCCTTCCAGATCTTCGAGCCGGTCTTCATGCGAGGTAGCGATGGTCTCCAGGCGTTTGATCGAATCGAGAACGATTTCGAAGTTACGAGTGACCTGATCGAAGCGCTTTTCGTTTTCGCGCTGCATCCCCGCGAGAGTCCCCACCGTCTGGGCTAAGGCCTCGAGGCGTTCGTCCATGTCCATATTCGGCGCGTCTCCCTTTCTCTATTCTCATGCAAAGCAGCATAGCGGCGCGAGCCGTGCTTGCGCCCGGTTGGCAGGTCGGGGACCTGCCCCACGGTTCAGCCTACCAGAATCGTTTCCACCAGCACTAATGATACGGCGGTGTAAATTATATCGAAGCCGGCCAGCATTTTGAGCCACATCACGTTTTCCGAGTTGATGGGCGTGCCGGCGATGAGAGCCATCGTCAACTGCATGGCGCCCATCAGCGCGGGCACCAGCACCGGATAAGTCAGCATGGGCAGCATCACTTCGCGCAGACGGATGTTGACGGTGAGCGCGCTGGTCATGGTGCCGAGCACAGTGAGCGCCCAGGTGCCGAGCAGCAGCACCAGCAGCAGCTCCGGGAAGCGCTGGGTCCAGCGCACGTTATAAAAGATGCCGAAGACGGGCAGCGAGACGAGCTCCACGGCGAGCAGCAGACAATAGTTGGCGAGGGCTTTGCCGAGGAACAACGCGGCGCCGGAAATGGGCGCGGCGATCAACGCATCCAGGCAATCGTTGGGTAGCTCGCGGGCGAAGCTGCGGTTGAGGATGAGCGTGCCGGCGAAAGCGAAGACGATCCACAGCAGGCCGCCGGAGATTTCGCGCGTGGTATCGCCGGTGGGATCGAAGGCGAATGCAAACAGCAGCAGGATCACCAGGGCAAACGCCAGCGAGCCGTTGATGGCCTCCTTGGTGCGCAGCTCGGCGCGCAGATCCTTGGCCGCGATTACCATCACCTGGCGGAAGAAGTCCATCAGCCCTCGCCATACCTCGCGTAGAGATAGCCGGGATCGGCCGCCATCTCCGGCGCGCGCGGGCCGGAAAACGCCACTCGCCCGCGATTGAGCAGGGCGACGTGGGTGGCAAGTTCGAGGGCTTCGCGCAACTGGTGGGTGGACATAACGATGGTCTTGCCTTGGGCGAGCGCTTCGCGGAGCAGCCGCTGCAGGACGGCGATGGCGCGGTCATCGAGCGCGGTGAAAGGCTCGTCCAGCAGCAGAACCGAGGGAGCGTGCAAGAAGGCGCGCGCCACGGCCAGGCGCTGTCGCATGCCGCGCGAGAATTCGCGCACCAGGCCGCCGGCGACGCGGTCAAGACCGGTGCGCTCCAGCCACTCAGTGGCGGCCTTGCGCGGTTCCTTCAGACCGTAAAGACGGGCAAAGAGAGTGAGGTTTTCGATGGCCGACAGCTCGTCGTAGACCGAAATGCCGTGGCCGATGAAGCCGATGCGGCGTCGCGTGGCGGTGTCGCGCGGCGCGGCGCCGCAGATGCGCACACTCCCGCGGCCGGGGCGCGAAAAGCCGCCGAGGATGCGAAGCAGGGTAGTCTTCCCCGCCCCGTTGCGGCCGATCAAAGCCAGGCAGGCTCCCGCCGCTGCTTCCAGCCGGACGTCGCGCAGCGCGGGATAATCGCCGTAAAACTTCCAGACGCCATCAACCGCGACCGCGTTCATTGGTCTCCTTGGCGGCGGGCACCTGCGCACGATAGAGGAGCACGAAGCCCAGCCCGAGAATCGCCAACGCCAGCCCGACGATCAGCTTGGCCTTCGCGTTCACGCGCGGCAGGATGACCTCGATGCGCGAACCGGATTCCTGGCTGTCGGCCGAGGAATCGGCGGGCTCGGCGGCGGATGCTGTTACGGCCCCAGTGAGCTTGATGCGATAGGCGTTGGCGGCTAACCCGAAAATGTGCGCGTGCGTCCGCGGCTCTTCACCCAGATCCTGCAGGCCGGCGCCTGCGAGCGTAACGCCTTCAGGTGCGACTAGGTAAGTGTTCTCATCCGTGGTCACGATCTTTCCGGCGTACTCGCCGCCTGCGGTGTAAGGCACGGCGTAGTTGAGATCGAAGCGGGTTTCGCCGGGCTTGATCTCGAACTTGGCGGCATAGATCTGCGACGCGGCGGTTTTGCCGGTAGGGATGGGAACTGCCATCCCGTCGGGCGCGGCGGCAGTGGCCTCGACTTTACCCTGCGCGGCGGCCGGCAAATAGAAGCGCAGCGTGCCGTTCACGGGATCGACCCAGGTAGTCTTGCCGGAATTATCGACCAGAAACGTCTCGTTGACTGTCATCGGGCCGCCGGACGATGGCTGGAACAGCAGCATGTGCTTGGAGATCTTGACGTCCTGCGGCCGGCGGCTGGCGTTGAACACATCGAGCGTGATGCCGGTGGTGGGCGTGCCGGGCGGCAACATGTGATTGTAGGTGACGTTGTCGATCTCCACCCGCAGCATGGCCGGGCCGGGACCGGCGACGTCCTGGTTGATGGTGAACTGGCCTTGCGCGCCAGTCTTGGTATTGGTGACCGGCTCCATGCCGCCCTGACCGAATTTGTAAAGGGTAACCGTGGCCGCGGCCTGCGGCGCGCCTGTGGTGCGGTTGATGACTGTCCCGGTGACGGCGGCGGAAAGGGGGAGGGATAGTACCACGAGGAAAGCCCGCGCCAGACGCGGCGCACGCACTCTTGCGTGCCGCGTCGGCACTCGTGCCGACGCAGGGGACTGCGTAGCGAAGACGCGTCGAGACGAATCTCGACGCCGCACGCAGGAGTGCGCGCGCCACGGCGGCGGCAGGAGTTGTTGGTTCATGCGTTGGCCACTTTCATGGGCTTGCCGCATTCGCCGCAGAACTTCAGCTCTTTCTCGAATTTGGCTCCGCAGGATGGACATACTAAGCCAGTTGGCTTTGGCTTTGCGGGCGCCTGTGGAGGCGCCTTCGGGGTCGAAACGGGAGTGGCCAATCCTGCGCGGACGCGGTCGACTTCCCCCAGCACTTGAGCCAGTTCACTTTGCAAGTCCTGCTTGGTTTTCTGGTAATCGGTCTCGGAGAGTTTGCCCACCCGGTATTCGAACTGCAAATCGCGCAGGTTCTCGTAGATGGCGGCCTTGCGTTCGTCCAGGTGGGCGAAGGGATCCGGCATTTCCGGCGGCGGCAGGTCCCTGGGTCTGACAACCAGGATGAACGCGATGACGGCGACCGCCAGCACGGAAGCGATAGGAATGATCACGCCAGAATTTTACTCCAAATTGGCCAGGTCTTTTTCGATCTGGTCCTTATACTTGTCGAGCGCCGGCGAGTCGACGGCCACCGGGCCGAGCTCAACCAATGGTTTCGGTTTTCGATACTTCTTGATGAAAAGCCAAATTGCTACTAGTCCCAGGATGGCCGCAATATAGGGCACCGTCCAGCCGAGTGCGCTGGGCTGGGCGAGGTAAATGCCGGGGCCATAGTCGCGAATGAAAGCGTCGATAATCTGCTGGTCGGAGAAGCCGGCTGCCTGCATGCGGGCGATGCGTTCCTTGGCTGGCTTGGAAAAACCGCACTCGAGCATGGCGCAGGTAGCCACCGAATCCTTGCAGCCGCACTTGCAGGCAAGGCGCTGGCCGACCCTCCGCACGTCGATGTTGGGCTTCTCAGAGGCCGTCTGGGCCAGGGCCAGGCCGGCGAAGGCTAACAGCAAAACCAAGAGCTTGGCCACGGATGAACACCGATGAACACGGATAAGACGAAACAGAAAACAAGAACCCGATCTGTGTTTATCTGTGTTCATCTGTGGCTCGACGTGGCGCGGGCAGTCCTGCCTGCTGTGTCGAGATTCATCTCGACATTTCTTCATGCCTGCCTCACGTTGGCAGGCGGAATCCGCTTCGGACCCGAAAACCGGGGCGCCTGCCCCACGTTGCTGGCAGGTGGCGCAGGCGCGACCGCCTGCGAACTCTTCCCTTCCAGTATCTCTTTACTGCTTGGCTGGCAAGTCCACATGTTGTTTGGCGATGCCCACCACCTGGGTTCGCGCGTATTGCATCTTAATCTTACTCGGGACCAGGCAGATCAGCGTGCCGCCGATCAGCACCAGGCCGCCTACCCAGACCCAGGTTACCAGAGGGTTGACGTAGGCCTGAATCACGGCGCGCTGATTGTCGTCGGACATGCCACCGAAATTGATGTACAGATCCTCATTCGGGCGCATGCGGATGGCGACTTCGGAAGTGCTCTCCTTGCTGGCTTTGAACAGGCGCTTCTCGGGCTGCAAGGTGCCGATCGGCTGACCGTCCTTGGAAATCTGGAAGGTGCCGCGGTACCACAGGAAATTGGCATTCTCGCCCTGATCGAGGCTGGCCATACGCAGCTCATAATGGCCGATGCGCATGGTGTCGCCCTGGCTCATTTCCTTGACCTCGCTCAGATTGAAAGCGTGGCCGGTGAAGCCGATGAAGATCAGCACCACGCCCATGTGCACCAGATAGCCGCCGTAGCGGCGCGTGTTGCGATGGGTCAATTCGATGGTGGCGCGGGGCAGATTCATGCCGGTGCGGCCGGCGATGGAGTGCGCTCCTTTGTAAAATTCGACGATCACCGTAAGCGCCACAAACAGGCAGAAGCCGAACGAGATCAGCGGATACGGCTTGTGGATTCCGGCGGCGAAGAGCACCACCACCAGCACCAGCGAGGCGATGCCGGGCCACTGGAAATTGCGGCGCAGGCGATCGAGCGAGGTGCGACGCCAGGCGAACAGCGGGCCGACCCCGGTGAGGAACAGCAGGAACAAGCCGATCGGCACCATCAGGCGGTTGTACCAATCGGCATCGAGCGATATCTGGTCGCCGGAGATCCACTCGGAGATTTTCGGAAACAGGGTGCCCCAGAGCACCGCGAAGCAGCTCGCCAGCAGAATCAGGTTATTGAACAGGAAGCTCGATTCGCGCGAGATCACCGATTCCAGTTGCGATTCGCTCTTCAAATAATCGAGGCGATCAAGGATCAGGTAAGCCGTGGCGGCGATACCGATGGCCAGGAAAGTGACGAAGTACTTGCCTATTTCGGATTGCGCGAAGGCGTGCACGGATTGCACAAGGCCGCCGCGCGTCATCGAGGTGCCGAGGATGCAGAGGAAGAACGTGGTCGCGATGAGGACCATATTCCACACCTTCATCATGCCCTTCTTTTCCTGCATCATCACCGAATGGAGGAAAGCCGTGCCGCTGAGCCAGGGCAGCAGCGAAGCGTTCTCCACCGGGTCCCAGCCCCAATAGCCGCCCCAGCCGAGCACGTGGTAAGCCCAGGCCGCGCCGAGCATCACGCCGGTGCCCTGGAACAGCCAGGTAACCAGCGTCCAGCGGCGCGTGGTGTGGATCCAGCTATCGCCCGGTTGCCGCGTAATCAACGACCCCATGGCGAACGCGAACGGCACCGCGAAGCCGACGTAGCCGAGATAGAGCATGGGCGGATGGATGGCCATGGCCGGGTATTGCAGCACCGGGTTCAGGCCGCTGCCATCCGGCGGTTTGACGATGAGGCCTTCATTCGCCAGCATCTTGAAGGGATTGGCGACGAAGTTGTTAAGCGTGAGGAAGAAGATTTCAATGGTGGTGAGGATGGCGAGCACCCACGGCATCATGTCGCGATGCCGGCGGCGATTGGTGAAGGCCACTACCGCCGTGTAGGTGGAGAGAAGCCACATCCAGAACAACAGCGAGCCTTCCTGCCCGCTCCACCAGGCGGCCCATTTGTAGAGCAGAGGCAGCGCGTTGTTGCTGTGCTCGGCTACGTAGGCGAAGCGGAAATCGCCGGTCAGCAGCGCGTGAACCAGAACGGCGGAGGCGATGGTGACCAGGACCCAGACACCGTAGACCGCGCGGCGTCCGCTTTCCACCAGGAATGGTTTGCGGCGTACGCGGCCCACCACGGAAGCGATCGTCGCGTACACAGCAACGCAAAAAGCCAGCAAAATGGCCAGCGAACCCAGATTCTCCATGACCCCTCTCTACATCGTCTCTAAAGCTTCGGTGAACAATACAAACCGCTCCCTATGGTCGCGGCTCCGTTGCGCATTCGGAGCCGCGACCATAGGGAGCGGTCACCCGCCGTACAACCGGCCACCTCAGACCAGATCCTAAACGCTGGGCTTCCCGCCGTGTACGTCGGGCTGCCCCGGCGCCTGCACATTCGGTTTGGCCTCGTACTTCGACGCGCACTTGGCGGAGATTTTGGAAGCGTGAAAGGTGCCATCCCGATCCATCCGTCCGTCGGCCAGCGCCTGCGCGCCATCGCGGAAGGTGTCGGGCAGCGGATCGATGCCGGTGTAGGCCACTTCGAGCGTGCGGGTGTCCTGCTTCAGCGTGAACAGCACCTTGCCGCCGACGTGTTGAATGGAACCGACCGCGACATCGCCACCGACGCGCAGCCGCGCACCGTAAGCGCGGTCGCCCATCTGGCTCAATTCGTCAATCGATTTGTAGTAGGTTTTGCTGTCCCCAGACCCAGCAAAGGCCAGCCACACCAGTGTCCCGATCACGACGACGATCAACGCCGCGAATTTGCCGTACTTCCGCATGTTCCGCCCCTCTGAACCTAAAGTATAGCGCCAAAGCACTCAGGGGAATTCGAGGGAGCGGAGGTCTTTTGTGGGAATTTGCCATACCCGCAGGCGAGGGGCCGGATTGGGACCTGGCTACTGGACCCTTCCGCAGCTCATTTCCTTCGATCGGCACGACGATGCCGTGGGTATGATCCGCAATCATGGCCCGCATGCTCAGGAACTAACCACAACCAAAGGATCGACGTGATCTTGCCATCCGGCGCTGCTCTTGCGCTCTATGCAAGCGCAAGAGTGCTCTCCGCCTTGGAGGAACTAACCGAGCAGCCGTTCTCCGAGGGCGTTCGGCCTTCCGAGATCATGGAGGCCTTCTACAAACAAGGTCAAAGGAACGGTCGCCGGGAGATCATCGAGGAGTTTGCCGAGAAGATGGACGACCTGAGGGCGCGCGTCGAGTATCTGCCTCCCGGCAGGCCCAAGAAAAAGAAGAAACACTGAGCCAGGGCGGGGCGAGTGCCGCAGTCACCGCTTTCAGCTCGCGAAATCGACGGCCACCGAATCGGGGTGCAGTGCTTCGATTTCTTCGTACCGCGCGAAGTCCTGCACGTTGAAGGTCAGAATCCCGGCGATGCCGTGCGCCCTCATGGATGCGACTAAACGCGCATCGTGTGTGTTCTTGCCGGAGACCTTGTACGCCGCCACAAGCCGTTCCCATTCGTCGAATATCGGCACTTCGGGCAGCAGGGAGAACAGCCGTTTCAGCGCGGTCAGTTCCCGTGTTGCCGCTTGGATCGACATTCCCAGCCCGTTATCGCGCTCGGGACGGGTGGCCACCGCCCAGAACTCAACCAGGTTCTGAGCCGCCACGTGCAGCGCTTCGTTTCGAATCCTCAGTGCTGCAACCGCCCTCTCCGCCGATGCGCAATGTGGACTATGAGGTTGCAGTGCGCGCAACAGGATGTTTGTGTCGATCAGAAACGCCATTACAGGCCGCGGGTGCCGTAAATCGAGTCCCGGCTAATCGCTTCGTCGGACAGCAGCGGAGCGGTCGTGGGGTGGCTGTGAACCCAAGCCTTGAACTCGCGCAGCCATTGTTCCGTCCTCAGTTCAGTCCCTGGCTCTTCCCGCGACTGTAGCCGCTGACGGATGACCTCGACACCGACGGCAACCACGTCGTCCGCCTTGCCGATCAAGCCGGCCTGAATAGCCCGCCCAATCAGTTGCTCCTGTTCCTGGTTGAGACGAATCGTCATATCCGCCCTCACGCTATATTGTCTCACGCAACCGGGGCTGCTTTGGCGGCTCGCAAGCTGGAGCGCCGGTGCAGGTATTTGAGCGAGGTTCCAGCCGCCCTAGGGCTTGGGCGGGGCGGCCGCGGGCTTGGTTTCTTTGGTCTTGTCGTCGGGCAGCGGAGGGACGGCGTCGAAGCTGATCTCGGAATCGGCCGAGTACTTGCGGTACAGGCGGAATTCCTCGTCCAGTTTCTGGACGTCATTCATCGTCTTCATGACTACCTCCGACTTCAGCGGCAGCAGGAAGGTGTGGCCGGAGAGTTCCTGGTAATCGTAATCGAGGACGTCGCTGGTTTCTTTCATCGGGAAATTCGACGGAATATCTTCGGCTTCCTGCACGATGCGCACCACCGCGTGCGTGTCCGGCTCCACTTCGATCAGCCCATGATAAGCGGTGGTGATGTGCAGCTTGCCCTCCTCCACCGCGATCTGAAAGTGGGAACGGTCGAGCCGCACGTGGTACCGGAACGCCATCACGCGTTTGCCGCGCAAGGTGCCCCAGTGGTCCCACTCGAAGCGGGCTTCGGTGGAAGGCTCGAATATCTCGCGCATCATGCTGCCGAACTCGCCGAACGCTTTCGACCCGCCGACCTTATCGTAATCCTGGTTCACGACGGCATTGTTCATCAGCACCACCGTGTACTTCTCCTTCTTCTCGAAGTAGCTGAGCCGGATTTGCAGCGTATCGAGCGCCTGCCAGCGCGGGCTGCCGTCGGCCGGGCCGCCATACTTGGTGCCAGGCACCGGCGCGCCGTAGCGGCGCGTCACCTGCGTGCAGATGAAGTCGGGCAGGGTGTCGCTGTAATTCAAGGCGTACTCGCGCACATCGTCCAATATGGCCGCCTGTTCTTCGGAAGTGGGCGGGGGAATCGGCTTGGGCTTCAGCGGCGGCGCGACGGCCGCGGCGTTTGGCAGCGACGCGCTTTCGGCCGCCAGCCTGCGCAGCGCCAGCAGCGCTTTCGGGCCAATGTGCATATCGCCCTGGAAGTCCTCGATTTGGCGCTCGTCCAGTTTTTCGGTGAGCTTGACTTTTTCCAGGTACGCCGCCATCTCACGGTCGGACATGGTGCCCTGCTTGAGCATGGGCGCGGACGATTCGAGGAATTGCCGCAGTTTCTCGACCGACATGGTCTGCGCAGATGCCGCCAGACACACCGCGAAAAAGGCCGCGAGCAAACGGGAACCCATATGCTTTCATTTTCGCACGCGCGCGTTCCGCCGCGATGCGCGCGGGACGTGTCGCCTCTCACTCACGCTGTGCCAGAGAGCGCCCACGCGTGTCACCGGCAGGTTCCGCGCCTCCCTCAACTGCTACACTGGCGTTTCAGAGAGAGAGACCTTTTTGAGAAACCGGGCCTTTTTCGCATTTCTCCTGCTTGCCGCTGCGGCGATTCCGTTCGAGCTCCACGCGCAAGATGCGCCGGTGGGCGATTCCACCGGCCAGACGGCGCCAGCCGTTCCCGCCGCCGCTCAAGAGCGCGACGTGTCCTGGAAGGAGCTGCCGGGCAACTTCCTGAGCGATCAGAAGAACATTTGGCTGTTTCCGGCGCACTTGCGCCATCGGTCCGCGCTGGTTCCCGCGCTCGCCGTGGTTGCGGTGACGGTCGCACTCGTGGTGGGAGTCGATCCGATCGAAGGGCGCGCCTTCCGCGATAGCACGGAGTTCCTCGGCTTCAACCGCGTAGTTTCAGGCAACAACACATCCATCGGAATGGCGCTGGTTCCAATCTCATTTTATGCCGCCGGGCTGATCCGCAAGGATGACAAATCGAAAAAAACGGCCCTGCTGGTGGGTGAAGCGGTGGCCGATGCCGAGTTCCTCACCACCGTGATGAAAGATATCGACCGGCGTCTCAGGCCCGCCGTGATCGGCCTGCACGGCAATTATTCCGACACCTGGTTTCAGAGTGGCGGGCCCTGGTTGCGCGGCCAAGGCAGTTTTCCCTCCGGCCACACCATCGCCGCGGCATCCATAGCCACCGTGGTGGCACGCCGTTACGGGCGCGAGCACCGCTGGGTTCCTTATGTCGCATATGGGCTGACCGGGTTGGTGGGATTCTCGCGGCTGTCGTGGTCGTCGCATTTTCTTTCCGACGTGTTCGTGGGTGGTGTATTTGGGTACTCGATCAGCCGGTTCGTGGTGTTGCAGCAATAGTTGCTTGTTCCTGCTGGCTGCGTGGCTGGGCTGCGGAGGGCTCCACGCGCAGTTGGGGCTCGGCCGCATCGAGGGCGTGGTGCGCACGTCAGCCGGCAGCGCTACGCCCGCAGCTAGCGTGGTCATCGAAGGCGGCGGGCTGCGATTGGTCCAGCATGCCGATGGCGACGGGCGTTTCGCGCTCGCGTTGCCGTATGGCCGTTACCGCATCTCTGTTGAGGGAGAGCAGAAGTCCGCGGCACCCGTCGAAGTTGTCCCCCTCGAAACCGTCCGCCTCACTCTGGTCGTCGCGCCGGGCGCGCCGGTTCGCATCGAGTCCACCACCGCTGCCGAGGCGGGCGAATGGGCCGGCGATACCGGCACGCACGTTTGTCCGGAGGGCTTTTCGCTTACATCGGCGTTGTTTGCGCTCGAGCCAGGCAGCGTCACTGAGCCACTCGATTTCTCCGGCCTGGCCGACAAGCGGCTCGGCGTCATCTCGCAGCGCGGCTTCTCCTGGACGGATACCGCGCTCCAGTTCAACGGCCTCGATGCCGGCGACGATTATCAGCCGGGCAGCCCGCAAATTCTTCCCGATGGCGACGCGCTCGAAGCGACCGTCGTGCGAAGCGGGTTTGCGCTAACATCGTCGCCCGCTTATGGTGTCGAGGTCGGCGTGTTCCCGGCGCAGGCCGGCGATTCCTGGCACGCCGCCATTTCGAGCGCCGGAACCTCGGGCGCGCTGGCCGCGGACAATCTGCCGGCACCCGCCAGCCGCGGCGCCATCACGCAATCGGAACAGTACGACTGGTTCACCCGCGATCACGCCGGTCTCGGCGGCCCGCTCACCCGCTGGGCGGACGTTTTTGCGGCCGGCTCCGGCCAATGGGCCGCGCAAGCCGCTCCGCTGGGCGCGCCGGGCACAAGTCAGAACAGCCGTCTGCTATTCGGCAACGCGCTCGGCCACATCCGCGCCGGCGCCCATGACCGTTTCGACGCACTCTACAGCGGCTCGCGCATCGATCTCGCCGGAGGGGGCGAGCCGGCCGGCATGGAAGCGTTCGCCGCGCGGCGGCTCTCGCCCGAGTTCGTGTTGCCGGATGGCGTGGCCGGCCTCAACGAGACCGATCACCTGGATTTCGTCCAGGCCGGATGGACGCACGTCTGGGCTGACAGCGCGGCAGGCACGCTCGAAGTCCGCTACGGAGATTCGTTCGCGCATCTCGATACTGCCCCGGCGGTGACCACCACCCTGGATCAGAGCAAGATCGAGATCGCCAATGGCGCGGTGACCGGCGAGCCGCCGCTCACCAATCTAGCCGTGCGCGCACGCCAGCAGATCGCGTCTGCGTGGGAACCTGGCGCGGTCAGGCTGGCGGGCATGCGCCATCGGTTCATGGCTGGCGCCGGCTGGCGCACGTCCTCACCACAAAACCGCTATCGCACGCCTTCCGATCTGAACATGATCACGGCCGATGGCGTGCCGGCCCAGGTGGTCGAGTTCAACACGCCGCTCGATTCACGCGAACGCATCGCAGCCACATCGGCCTGGGCTGCCGACCGGGTGAATCCCACGCGCCGGCTCACGCTCGATCTGGGTGTGCTTGCGGACTTCTCGCGTGGCGGCATCCCGGCGCAGTCCAGCCCCTTCGGCTATTACACGCCGGCGCGGCAGTTCGCGGCGCAGCCGGACCTGATCGCGTGGAACAGCGTATCGCCGCGCGCTGGCCTTGCCTGGCAGGTGCCACATGCCCGTGGCCTGGCAATGCGCGGGGCGTTTTGTCGCATGTACGCGCCGCTGGCCGGCCGCTATCTCGATTACGGCAACCCCAACAGCCTGGGCGGAAATGTGTATCAATGGAACGATCTGAATGGCGATGGCTGGTTTGAGCCGGGCGAGCAGGGCGCGCTGCTGTCGCGCTTCGGCGGGCCGTACTCGTCTATTTCGCCCTCTTTGCGGCGCCCGTACGCGGACGAATGGAACCTGGGCGCGGAGATGCCGCTGCCGCTTTCCACGCTGGCCTCGATCCACCTTTTCCGGCGCGACGAGAAAGACCGCCTCGCCGCTATCGATACCGGTGTGACGCCACAAGATTTTACGCCGGTAACCATTCTCGATCCCGGCCCCGACGGCATCCCCGGCACCTTCGACGACCGGCAGCTCACCGTCTACGCGCAGAATCCCGCCACGCTTGGCCACGATCAATATCTGCTCACCAACCCGGCCGGTTTGCGCACGCTCAACAGCGGGGTGGACGCACAACTGCACAGCTCCTGGCGCGGCGTCACCGTTTTGGCGTCCTTCGTGGCGGAGAAATCGTACGGCCCCACCAACCCCGGCAACGCGGTTTTCGAGAACGATCCCGGCGTGGTGGGCGCGCTCTTCTCCGACCCCAACGCGGACATCAACGCGAGCGGGCGCGCCTTCACCGACCGCGCTTTCACGGGCAAAATCGCAGCGTTATATCGTCTGCCCGCGCGCTGGGGCGGCGTGCAAATTTCCACCGTGGCCGACTACACCGACGGGCTGGCATTCGCCCGCATGTTGCTGGTTACCGGATTGCCGCAAGGCCCGTTCCTGGTCGCCACCACCCCGCGCGGCAGCCCCGGCGGCGGCAATCGCGCGCAGCACGTCGAGAACTGGAACCTGCGCCTCAGCCGCGAGTGGCGGCTGCGCTACGGCCGGATCTCCGCTGCCGCCGATCTGCTCAATGTGACCAACGCCGACCTGGCGATCCAGCAGGCGGATTTGACCGGGTCAGCCTTCAACCTGCGATTACCCATCGCCATCGAACCGCCCCGGTTTGTGCGGTTCGAGTTGCGTTACAACTTCTGACCGCGTGGCGCGGCTTGCCCGTGCACCATCCGGGGCTGTCAAGCCTGCCGTGTCGAGATTCGTCTCGACATTTCTTGTTGTTGTTACCAAGAAAAAGCCGAGAGGACTCTCGGCTCTGCAGCCTTGACAGGCCGCGCCACGGGGCTCCGGGTTCCAGACTCTCTTACTGCGTGACGTACATGGTTGGGCCGTTGCTGGCGACGCCGCCGACGGTCACTACCACAGGGTATGCGCCCGTGCTCAGGCCAGGGACCACTAAGTTGGCTTGGTCCAATCCAACCCAGCCGGGCGCCAGACCAAGGAACTGGACGCCGGTGCTCCAGCCGCCGATGGTGCCGCTGTGCGCCAGGGTGGAGGGCGATAACTGCGTGAGAGACGCGGCCGCGCCATCGGCCGGCGGATTGGAGACGGGACCGATGCCGATCAAGTAAATCTGGGCCACGCTACCCACCTTGGCGGGATTGTTCGGACCGTTGACGGTGTTGTCCTGGTTCAGCAGGATCGCCTGGCCGGCGGCGGTTTCGAGGATGTAGGGCGCGGCTTGCGCCACCTCGAAGCTCGTTTGTCCGCTGGAGCCACACGTGCCAGTCACCGTCAGTGCCGCCGGGCCGGCTCCGATCTCGAACGGCACCTGGATGTTGATCTGGCTGGAGCCGGCGTAGAACATGGGCGCACTAATGCCGTTGACGGTCACCGTGGTTCCACTCAACGATTTGGTCAGCGGGAATCCGCTAAAGACTTGCGTGAAAGGCGCCAGGCCGGTTCCGAAGATACTCACAATCGATCCTGGCGCCACCGGCCCCGCAGCGAAGCTGGCGTTGTTCACAATGCCGCCAGGTGTGATATCGGGAACGCCTCCGCCGGCCGCAATCTGGGCCACGAACGCATCCGGCGCGCCGCCGGGATAGGACGGCGTGGAGGTTCCGGCGGTGGCCGGGAAGTTGGTCGAGGTCGTGGTGCCGGCCACCACCAGGCCGGCTGCGCAGTTCACCGCTACGGCTGTGCCGGAATCCCCATAATTCTTGAGTCCGGCGGTCAAGGTCGCCGCGGCATTGCCACCCAGATAACTGGAAAACAGCAGGCCGGAACCCGATGCATTCAGACCGGCCACGAAGGCGTTGCCGAGACCCGAAGGGGCCTGGTTGGTGTTTTGAAATGCGTCGCTGATGGGAAAATTGGTGGAAGTGGTGCTGCCCGTGACATAGGCGTTGCCGGCCGAATCGATGGCGATGGCGTTACCGGAATCGCCGCCGCTGCCTCCCAGGTACGTCGAGTAGAGAAGCGACGACCCGCTGCCGGCCAGCCGCGTGACGAAGGCGTTGCTGCCGCTGCTGCCGCCGGCATAGGTGGTCTGATAAGCGCCGGGATTGGGAGCGACGGGAAAATTGGACGAACTGGTGGCGCCGGTGACGAACGCCGCGCCACTCGAATCGACGGCAATTCCGTTGCCGAGATCGCTCCCGCTGCCGCCCAGGTATGTGGAGTAGACCAGCGAGCCCGGGGCTACACTTGTGCCTGGAGCGATCTTGGCGACGAATGCGTTCGAGGCGCCCTTGAGCGTGGATTGAAAGGGGCTGCCCGCCATGGGAAAGTTGGCGGAGGTGGTGGAGCCGGTGACATACGCGTCACCGCCCGAATCCACCGCGATGGCCCCTCCATAATCGGTGCCGGTGCCGCCCAGATAAGTCGAATAGACTATGCTGCCCGCCGCGCTGAATTCCACGACGAAGGCGTTGGCCGGGCCGCGCAGCGCGGTCTGCGCCGGAGCCGTCCCGGTAGTTGTGCCGACCGGCAAGTCGGGTGAATTGGTGGTTCCCACCAGGTAGACGTTGTCCGACGCGTCAAGCGCGATTGCGTTGAATATGTCGGTCTCCGATCCGCCGAAATAGTGGGAAAAAACCACCGCGGAGGCGGTATTGTTGAGCTCTATGACAAAACCGTCCACGCTCTCGCCGGCGTAATAGTTCAAGTAGGTGGTATCGGCATCGAAGTCCGGCGCGTCGGTTGCGCCGGCTACATAGACATTTCCTGCCGAACTCACCGCGATCGCGAGGGCATCGCTATCCCCGTCACCGGACGCGCTGCCAAACAACGTGACATATGCTGCCGCGCCGGAAGGGCTCAGCTTTGCGACGAAGCAGTAGTTGAACTTGGCGGCGACGAACACCGTCCCCGCCAGGTAAGTGTTGCCGGCCGAATCGAGCGCCACCGCGGGGGATTGCACCTCGCTGGTAGTTAAGCCCGAGACGGTGGGCAAGAGATAGGTGGCCCAGGTGAGGGCTGGATCGATAACGATCGGCTGGGAGCGGTCGTAGCGCGCGAGCGCGAAGCGGACCTGGTTTCCATGCAACTGGTAGCGGCAGGCGACTTGGCGGCGCTCACCGTTCATTTCCTGATAGACGATGGGACGGTGCTGGCGGAGTTCGCCGCCAGCGGTGGCGATCGCCAGGTCGCCCGAGTCATCCACGCGCAAGCTCTGCGCGCCTTCCACGTTCAGGCGGATGCGGTTGGGGTCGGCGCCGCGAGCCAGCACCAGGTCATATTCCAGGCGTCCGTCGTGCACGTAGTAGACCACGTCGATGCCCGGATAAAGCCCGCTATAGCGCACACGCGAGTAGGTGGGAATGTTCTTGTGCCAAGCCGAGGGCTGATTGCCGATGAGATAGTTGACCACACCAGGCAGAAGATCTTCACCCTGGCCTTGCGCATCGCGGCTGGCGGAAGCGAAGACCACGGCCACGTGGGCCTGGCGGGTGATCCATTCGGCGCGGCCGGCGCGCAGCGTCAACTCGGCGCCCGAGGTGTGCACCATAAACTCCGCGGGTCCCGGCTCCTGGCCGCGGTTCGGCTCAAAAGCGACCGGCAGGCCGATGGCCGATGCCACGGCCGTGGTCAAGAACAACAACAACGCGTTTCGCATAGGTTGGATCAAAACCCTCTAGTATAGATACCCTTGCGGAGCGTCATTGGTTTCGTAAAATGTCGCGCCCCATACGATTGTAGGGCAAGTGCCCGCACCGAGCGCCGGACCGTGCGTCCGGCAAGCCGAGCGAGGCGGCTCGGCACGGGACTCGCCCCACGCGCCGCTGCGGAGGGACTTACCAGCGGTGAACTTAACGGCCGTGTCCTCCACCACCCCCAACACCATGGAAGCCGCCGCCGCCGAAACCGCCACCGCGGAAGCCACCACCACCGCCGCGAGCGAAACCGCCTGCGCCGCCACCGCGAGCAAACGCGGCCGCGCCGCCTCGTACGCTATACGCGTGTCCAACCGACGCCGTGGTCCCGCGCCCAACTCCATACGCAGGATGGTATCCGGGACCAAAGCGATGGTAGTAACCGCCGCCGCCCCAGTAGCCGTAGCCAATATACGGCGCTCCGAACGCGTACCAGGGAGAGTAGAATCCCCAGCCGAACGGGTCGAAGAAGATGCCATCGCCGGGTATAAACGTGTAAGCCGTGAAGTATGGGTTCCAATACCAGCCATCGCCATACCAGTTGGGCGCGAAACCGTAGCCGTCGGCGTAAGAGCGGGCGGCATCCACGTTAGCTTCCGCGAGGTAGGACGACCGCAGGCTGGCCCACCGGTAGAAATCGTCCATCGACGCTTTCTCGTCGAATCTCTGCGCTTTCGCTTTTCCAGGTGTACTGAGATTCAGTTCGTGGCCGCGCTTCAGCTCGACACTCCGGCCGGGCGCCTGGACCAAAGCTTCGCCATCGAACACGCGAACCAGGCCATGATCGGCGTCGAAATCATACAGACCCGGCTTGAGCAACTGCGTGCTGGAGCCGTGCTCCCCAACGCGAATGTTGTTTTCCGGCCGGATTTCGTCCACCTCGACCATGGCGCGACCACTCTCGAGGGTCACGATGGTATCCGCTAGTCCGGGCGAAACCATCTGCACAGTGCTGTGAGCATCGATCCTTAGAAAGATCCCAGGCGTGAGAAGTACTTCCGCCCGGCCGTTTTCGGTGGTGAGCGATTGTCCGGCCGCCAACCGGACGGACCCCACGGATTTGTCGGTGAGGGCATGCGCGCCGGCAGTGGCTTGGCCCTCGATGTAATTGATCGTTCCAGGTTGCGGGGGTACGGAGCCCCAAACGGGGCTTGATAACAGCGCAGCCAGGAAGATGCCTCCAAATGCTATCAACCTTGACCGCATCATAATCACCTCTGAGTCTCTATTGAATTAGACGCGCCACGAAACAGCCGGTTGCTAACGCCGGCCCTGAGTAGAAATGCACGAGCGTGGATAAAGCTCCATCCGGGCGCGCCCGTAACTGCTCTCTGCGTTGGCGGCTACGGCGCGCTAGCATAACAGCTATGAAGAATCTGATTCGCCTGGCGGCGATGGGCTGTGTCCTGGCTGCCGCGCAGCCGGGGCCCATCGACCCGCAACATATTCGCGAAGACGTGAAGTATCTTTCGAGCGATCTGCTGGAAGGGCGCGGGGTGGGAACCAGGGGCGGCGACCTGGCCACCGAATACATCGCGCGGCAGCTCGCCGGAGCCGGGGCCAAGCCGGCGGGCGACGACGGCACGTATTTTCAGAAGGTGCCGCTGGTGGGCGTCACCACGCAACCGGAGACGGAGCTCTCCGCGACGGCCGGCGCGAAGAAAATCGACTTCAAATTGCTCGACGACCTGGTGGCGATCGACATGAGCCAGCGCGAGAGCACGACCTTCGACGCCGACGCGGTCTTCGTCGGCCACGGCATCACGGCGCCGGAATGGAACTGGGACGATTTCAAAGGCGTGGACTTGACCGGCAAAGTGCTGGTTCTGTTTACCAACGAACCCACGTCCGACGATCCGAAGTTTTTCGATGGCCGCGCGCTCACTTATTATGGCCGCTGGGTCTACAAATACGAGGAAGGGCTGCGGCGCGGCGCGCGGGCGGTCCTCATCATCCACACCACGCCGACCGCCGGTTATGGCTGGGAGGTGGTGCGCGGCAGTTGGGCGCGCGAGCTGCCCTACGTGAAGCTGGCCGCGGGCGAGCGCGCGCTTTCCTGCGCCGGCTGGCTGTCGCGCGAGGCCGGCGAACGGCTGCTGGCGATGGCGGGCAAGACGGTGGACGAGCTGCTGGCCGAATCCGAAAAGGCCAGCTTCCGGCCGATCGAGCTGGGAATTCGCATTCACGGCAAGATGGTCTCGCACGTGCGCGAGTTAAACACGCGAAACGTGGTGGGCCGTGTGGAGGGCAGCGATCCGAAGCTGAAGGACGAAGCGGTGATTTACACCGCGCACTGGGACCACCTGGGGATCGGCACGCCGGTAAATGGCGATTCGATTTACAACGGCGCCATCGATAACGGTACCGGCTGTGGCATCGTACTGGAACTGGCGTGCGCATGGGCGGCATTGCCAGTGAAGCCGCGGCGCTCGGCGCTGTTTCTTTTCGTGACCGCGGAAGAAGGCGGGTTGAAGGGCTCGGAATATTACGCACGGCACCCGCTGGTTCCGGCCGCGAAAACAGCCATCGATCTCAACTTCGATGCGGTGCCACCGTGGGGCCGCGCCAAGCAAATCAACATCAGCGGCGCGGAACGCACCAACGTGCTGCCGCTGGCCGAGAACGTCGCCAGGCGGCTGAAGCTCGAAATCCAGCCGGATGCGCAGCCCGGGCAGGGCCACTACTTCCGGTCCGATCATTTTTCCTTCGCGCGGGCCGGCATTCCGGCCTTTTCGATCGGCCTGGGAACCGAGTTTGAGGGCAAACCAGCCGGCTACGGCCAGCGGATGTGGGAGGAGTACAACCGGATGCACTATCACCACCCCTCCGACGAATATCACGAGGATTGGGATTTCACCGCGGACGCGCAGGCGGCCGAGTTCGGCTTCATCCTAGGCAGCGATATCGCCAACCAGGACAAGCTGCCCGACTGGCGTCCGGGCGATCAATTTCGGAGGCAGTAAAGGGCGCGGGTGTTCGCAGGCGAACACCTCGTCGCGAAATGGGACAGTGGGGCGAGCCCAACAGGCGCTAGCGTAACAAAGGCCGTTTTAGCCCGGAGGGCGAAAGAAAGTAGCCCACGGCGCACTCGCCGTGGGTTGAAGTCCCGCCAACCCAGCCCCCGCAGGGGGCGAAAGAATCCTGTTAGGGCAGTCCTTACGCCCCGTTCCGGGGCTTCGGCTGTTGATGCCTTTCCCAAGGCTGACGCCTTGGGCCATATTCTCTCGCCCTCCGGGCTCAGGAAGGTGCCGCGCGCCTGCCCAGCGCACCAGCCACGACTCTGGCTATCGGCCCGAGGATTGCACCGCGGATGGGGAATGACCCTCTCTCTGCGCAGTCCGTTCCGCGTCTGCTCTCTGGTTTTGGCGCTGGCGTGGCCGGCTTTGGCACAGCCGTCCAACATCACCATCCTGCCGCCGCGTCCGCGGCCGCTGGGCTTTTTGACTCGAGCCTACCAGCAGCGCGCGGTGCCTCCGGTGAACCTCACGAACTCGGGGCGCCTCGGCATGCTGATTCGCGCCGGCAGCCTGTACCTGAGCGCGCGCGACGTGGTGGCGTTGGCGATCGAGAACAACATCGATATCGAGATCCAGCGTTACGGGCCGCTGATGGCGCGCCAGGATATCGACCGCGCACGGGTGGGCGGCGCGCTGCGGGCGCCCTCGACGGCGATCGCGCCGGGACCGCAATCGGTGAGCCTGGCCGGCATCAACGTAAGCACGACCAGCCTGGCGAGCGGCAGCGGCGTGGGTTCCGGCGGCGGAATCACGGGACTGATCGGCGCGCCCATCCCGTATACGGATCCGGTCCTCACTGCATCCGCGTCTTTCGGACATGTCTCGCAGCCGGAAAGCAACCAGGTGCTGTACCAAACCGATTCGCTGGTGGAGGATTATCAAAGCTTCAACGCGGGATATAGCCAGCAATTCATGAACGGGGCCGCTTTCAGCGTCAACTACGGCAGCACGCGGGCCACCGCAAACGTCCCCACGCTGCTGCTGAATCCTCTGACACAGGGCAGCCTCAACCTGAATATTTCGCAGAACCTGCTGCAGGGGTTCGGTGCTTCGGTCAACAACCGGTATATACGGATTGCGCGCAACAACTCGCGCTACTCCGACCTGCAACTGAAGCAGCAGGTGACCACCACGGTTTCGGCGGTGCTGAACCTGTACTGGGACCTGGTGGCGTTCACCGAAGACTTGCGCCTGAAACGGCTGGCGCTGGACGCGGCACGGCAGCTTTACGAAGACAACAAGAAGGAGCTGGCGGCCGGCGCGATCGCGGCCATCGAAGTCACGCGCGCGCAGGCGGAGATTCCGGCGCGCTCGGAAGACGTGCTGATCGCCGAGACCAACCTGTTGCAGCAGGAGATTGTGCTGAAGAACGCGCTCAGCCGCCGCGGGATGGAAGATGCGGCGCTCGAGGATGCGCACATCGTCACGCTGGATCCGATCCAGGTGCCGGAGCAAGAGGGACTGGCGCCGCTTAAAGACCTGGTGAAACAGGCGCTCGACAAGCGGCCGGACCTGGAGCAGAATCGCATCAACATCCAAAGCCAGCTTCTGGTGCTGAAAGGCGACCGCAGCGCACTGAAGCCAAGCCTGCAAGCGTTCGCGTCATTCACCAATCAGGCCCTGGTGGGCGCGCCCAACCCTCTCAATACGATCCCCGGCAACGTGCCCGACCCGTATTTCTATGGCGCCTACGGCAGCTTGCTGGCGCAGATTTTCCGCCGCAACTTCCCGAATTACACGGCTGGCTTTTCGCTGACCATTCCGATTCGCAATCGCGCCGCGCAGGCCGATTTCGCAACCGACCAGTTGCAGATGCGCCAGCAGGAATTGCAGCTCGAAAAGAGCGTCGCGCAAGTAAGCGTGGATGTGCGAAACGCGCTGATTGGCGTCGAGCAGGCGCACTCGCGTTATGAAACCGCTCTCGAGACGCTGAAGCTGGCGCGCGAAACGTGGGAGGCGGAAAAGAAAAAATACGCATTCGGAACATCGACCAACGCGCTGGTCATCCAGGCGCAGCGCGATGTGGTGGCGGCGGAGAGCGAACAAGTGCAATCGATGGCGAATTACACGCACGCGCGCATCGCATTGGACCAGGCGGTCGGAATAACGCTGGAACAAAACGATATCGGCATGGCGGAAGCGGTCAGCGGGCAGGTGGAGCGGCATTCCGCCCTGCCGGCCACCCTGCCGGGGAAGAAATAGGAGCCGCCATGCGAAGGACACCAACATTCATGGCCGGTTCGACTGCGGGAGCGAACAGTTGGCAGGCGGAAGCGCCTGCCCCACTCGCCCGCAGGTCTTTGGATGACGCAGTGGGCCAGACGCCCGGACTGAGTGTCCGAAGCGGACTTCCGTCTGCCAACCCGCGCATCCCCGCGATCTTCCCAGCGCTCCTCCCAGCCGCGGCCTGGCTAGCCCTGGCCGGCGCGGTGGCCGCCCAGGCGCCACTGCCGATCGCTCCCATCAAGCCGCAGGGGATGCCGTTCGTCCGCTCTTATAAGCCGGTGACGGTGCCGCCACTGCGGCTGACGGGCTCCGGCCGGCTGAGCGGCATGATTCAAGCGGGCAACCTTCACCTGACCGCGCGGGATGCGATTGCGCTGACGCTCGAAAGCAGCCTGGATCTCGAGAGCGATCGCTACAACCTGGTGATGGCGGATTGGGCGGTGCAGCGCGCCGAATCGGGCGGCGCGCTGCGCGGCGTCACCGGAGCCAACTCGCAATCGGTGACGCTCGGCAGCGGCCAAGGCGTCGCCGGCAGCCAGGGCGGCGGATCGCTAAGTTCGTCCGCATCGTCAGGCGCGGTGCTCATCCAGCAAATCGGTCCCGTGACGCCTCAACTCGATCCCGTGTTTTCGATGACCGACGCCTTTTCGCACCAGACTTCGCCGCAATACGTTCTCGTGCAGAGCGGCGTGTACTCGCTGGTGGACAACGCGCGTTCCTACAACTGGCAGACGTCGCAGGGGCTGTTGACCGGAGGGACGGCGCGCGTGAGTTTTAGCGACTCGTATCTGAACGAATCGGTGCCGACCGATATTCTCGACCCGACCTCGTTCACCAGCCTGGGAGTCTCGGTTTCGCAGAACCTGCTCTACGGCTTCGGCGAGCGGGTGAATGGGCGTTTCATTCGCATCGCCCGGCGGCGGGTGGGTGGTGCGGACGAGACATTCCGCGCGCATTTGATAGCCGTCGTGAGTGGCGTCTTGAATGCCTATTGGGACCTCTCGCTGGCCGCCAACGACTTGCAGTACAAGCAGCGCAATCGCGACGTGGCGGCGCAGTTTCTGGCGGACACGCGGCGGCAGATCGCAGTGGGTGCAGCGCCAGCGCTCGACCGGATCAACGCCGAGAGCGCCGCGGCGTCGGCCGAACAGGCGCTGGTGGTGGCCCGCAACAGCGTGGCCGTGCGGCAGAATGCGTTGAAGGACTATCTCAGCTTCCGCGCCGTGGCGGACGATCAATTGGCCGCGGCGCAGATCGTCGCCATCGATCCGCTGAATGTGCCGGAAACCGACGACCTACCCAGCCTGCATGAGTTGATCGCAGGCGCGGTGCGCAGCCGTCCGGAGGTTGCGCTGGCTAATCTCCAGGTGGAACTGGCGGGCATCACGGCCGACGGCACCGCCAATGGCGTCCTGCCAAGCCTGGGAGTTTGGGCCTCGGCCAGCAATTACGGCCAGGCCGGCAGGGCCGTCCCCGGCCAGGCGCCCTCGGCCAATTTCGTGGGAGGAGTAAGCACTGCGCTGGCGCAGACGTTTCGCCGCGATTTTCCCAATGAGAGCGCGGGAGTCAACTATTACGCGACCCTTGGCAACACGCAGGCGCAGGCCGATCACGCGATCGACGTGCTGAGCCAGCGGCAGGCCGAACTGACCGCCGAGCGCACGCGCCAACGTCTGGCGGTCAATATATCCAGCCAGGTTCTGGCGCTTCAGCAGGCGCGCACGCGCTATAAAGCGGCCGTCGAAAGCCGCCAACTGACGGAGCGGCTGCTACAGGGCGAGGAGAAGAAATGGGTGGCCGGCACTTCGAATATCTCCACCGTGGTGCAGGCGCGCCGCGACCTGGCCAACGCGCAATCGGCGGAGTTAGCCGCGGCGGGGGCCTACGTACATGGCCGCATCGCGCTCGATGCCGAACTGGGCCGCACGCTGGAAGTGAATCAAGTGTCGGTGGAGGATGCGATTGGAAAGTAACGTGGCGCACGCACTCGTGCGTGCCGCGTCGGCACTCTTGCCGACGCTCGGCGCCGGTGGCGAAGCCGTGTCGAGATAGAGTCTCGACACGGCACGCACGAGTGCGCGCGCCACAACCGCAACGGAGCCGCGACCGAAGGGAGCGGTCGGTGACTTCAGGAACTCCAGTTGGGTCGCCGCTCGCCCTCGGCATCCCAATCAACCGGCCGGATGGGGCCGACGCCGATCACGTAACAGGCGGCTCCGCAGAGCGCCACGGCGGCCGCCACCAGGAAGGCCAGATAGAATTCGCCGGTTCGCTGGACGATCCAACCGGTGAACCAGGGCGCGGCAACGCCGGACAGATTGCCGAATCCGTTTTGGAAACTGGTCCACTTGCCCGCCGCGCGCGGGCCGGCGAGCGTCTGCGTGATGGCGTAGATGTTGGAGCTGAACAGGCCGTAGCAGGCGCAGGTGAGCATAAGCATCGCCATCGCGGCGGTTTCATTGCGGATGATGGCCACCGGCAGAATCAGCGTGGAAAGCGTGAGGCCCAGGCCGGCGAAAGTCTTGCGCACCCGGTTGGGCGTGTGGCCGCGCGCAATCCAGATATCCGATAGACGGCCGCAAATGACCGCGGAAAAGGCAATCAACAGAAAAGCAAGCGATCCGACGTAGGCCATTCTGGTTTTCGAAAAGTGCCGCTCCTTCTCCAGGTACGGTGGCAGCCAGGTGAGCAGGAAATACCAGAAGTAGTTGGCGCAAAAGAGGCCGAGCGCGGTGAAGAGCGCCGCCCGGCGGCGGATCACGTCGAAAATGGAGGGCGCGGAGTCGGCGGCATGCGACTCATGGAGAGCGGCCGTGCCGGGTCCGCGCGGCATCCAGATCAACCAGGGCACCAGCCAGACCAGGCTGGCTCCGCCCAGCGCCAGGAAGAACGAGCGCCAGCCATAATGCGCGATCAGCAGGCCTCCGAGTAAAGTACCGAGCGCGGGACCGCACTTGGTGCCGGCATCGATCAACGCGTTCGCCAGGCCCCGGTGATGCTCGGGATAGTGGTTCGCCAGGATGCGTGAATAAGCCGGATAGGCGATGGACTCGCCGGCGCCGAGCACCAGGCGCAGCGCGAACACGACCGCGAAGGCGTGAGCGGCTCCGGTGATGGCGGTGGCGCAGGACCATAGGAAAAAGCCGGCGGCGAGAACCCATCCCACATGGAAGCGGTCCACCAGCCAGCCGGAAAGGCCCAGCAACTGGCATGCGGCGTAGGTCCAGAAAAAAGCCGACAACAGCAGCCCGAGTTCGTAGTTGCTGAAGCCGAGGTCGCGCTGGATGTTGGTAGCGCCTGCGGAGAGATTGGCGCGGTCGAAATAATTCAGGAAGCCGGAAATCACCAGCAGCGCGAGGATGCGCCACTCCTTGCGGGATAACGCCGTGCGCACCGGAGCGGGAACCACCGTCACAGGAGGCTATTCTACCTTGGATGGGGCATCGATGATCTCGGCGCAATCGGCCCCATTTTCCATCGCTAGGTGATAGCCTGACAGCGATGCGACACACAGGCCCAAAAGAGTTCTCCGGCCAAGACGCCTATACCGAGAGTGGCTAGATAAGAATCCAGATGGATACGTGCTCAATATCGGCGGATTCTTAATCCATGATGCCCGTTGTTGGCTCATCCAGAACCGGAGCACGACGAAGCCGTGGGGCAAAGTCTGTGCTCGGAGCCGTGACGCTCTCAAGAACTGGCTGAGAAAAAAACACGGCAGCGCGGCGGAATTATGTGGATGCAGGCACGCCTGAGCAAGTCGATGCCGCAATCTGTCCCGTCGCGATAGAATGGGCGCCAATGCCGGCGAATGGCACATATCTGGTCCTGCTCACGGCGGCTTCCATCGGGCTGCTGCTGTTTCTGATTCTGGGCGCCAAGCTGCACGCGTTTCTGGCGCTGCTGATTTCGAGCATGGCGCTTGGCCTGGCGGCAGGCATGCCGCCGGAAAAGGTGCTCAAATCCATTCAGACCGGCTTCGGCGATTCGCTGGGGTTCATCGCGGTGGTGGTGGGGCTGGGCGCGATGATCGGCCGCTACCTGGAGGCTTCGGGCGGCGGCGTGGCGCTGGCCGACTGGCTGCTCGATCGTTTCGGGCGGGAGCGCGCGGCCTGGGCCATGCTGGTGGCCGCGTTCCTGGTCGGGCTGCCGATCTTTTTCGAAGTGGGCTTCATCATCCTGGTGCCGCTGGTGTGGAACCTGGCGCGCGAGACCAAGCGGTCGGTGCTTTTCTACGGCTTGCCGATGGCCGCGGCGCTCACCATCACGCACTCGATGGTGCCGCCGCACCCGGCGCCGGCGGCCGCGGCGCAACTGATGGGCGCCGATATCGGCCGCACGATTCTGTATGGCATCGCCATCTCGATTCCGGTCGCGGTGGTGTCGGGCATTTTCTACGGCCAGTGGATCGCCAAGCGCATCAACGTGGGCGTGCCGGAGATCGCGTCGGCGGCGCCACAGACCGAGAAAGGAAACGCGCCGCCGGTGTGGATGGTGGTCCTGCTGCTGCTATTGCCGGTGGGGCTGATCTTCGGCGCCGCGCTGGCCACCATGGTCAACGTTCCGCTGCGCGGCGTGGCGGTTTTTCTGGGGCACCCGTTCACCGCGCTGACGATTGCCGCGCTGGCGTCGCTATACCTGTTCGGCCTGCGCCGTGGCGTTTCGCGCGAGCGGGCGATGAAGATGGCGGCCGATTCGCTGGCGCCGATGGGCGCGCTGTTGTGCATCATGGGCGGCGGCGGCGCGTTCAAGCAGGTGATCGTGGATTCAGGCGTGGGCGCGGTGGCGGGAAGGCTGCTGGTGACGTCGTCGGTGTCGCCGCTGCTGGTGGTGTTCGCGATCGCGCTGGTATTGCGGGTGGCGATGGGCTCGGCCACGGTCGGCATTATCAGCGCGGCCGGCATCGTGGCGCCGATCGTCAAGGGCATTCCCGGCTACAGCCCGGAGATCATCGTGCTGGCGCTGTGCTGCGGCGGCTCCGGCCCTTCGCATGTCAACGATTCCGGCTTCTGGATCGTGAATCAATACTTCGGAATGACGGTGCCACAAACCCTCCGCTCCTGGACCGCCATGAAGATGGTGGGCGCGTTCACGGGCATTCTGATCGTGCTGGCCGCGCACGCGCTGGCGCGGTAACGCCGGCGATCTTGTCGCCGGTGATTTGGCTGGACTCCCGGGTTTTCGAGCCGGTTTTTTCCACCCTCTCACGCCCCCATCCAGCCGCACCCTTGAGAGACGGCCAAAAAGGACAGACGACAAACACCGATCGTCTGCCCTGCCTCTTCTATACTGGTACCTATGCCGATTCCGATTCAAGGCGTGGACCCCACGCAAAACGAATTCCTAGGCCATCTCGAGGGCAGGTCGAAGAAACCCAACGCCTTCTTCCGAGCCATGGCGCACCGGCCGGAAGTGCTGAAGAGTTTCGTGCCGCTGTACGGCGCGATTGTTGGCCCGGGATCGGTAAGCCAGCGAGTGAAAGAGCTGGTCTACCTGACCTGCTCCTACGCCAACCAGTGCGCTTTCTGCACGGCGGCTCACAAAGCCAGCGCTCCCAAGGCCGGCGTCACCGATGACGAGATGCGAGCGCTCCAGGCCGCCGATGAGCAGCCGTTTTCGGCGGCTGAGCGCGCGGCGATTGCCTATGCACGCGACTTGACGCGCACGGCGACAGCCACCGAATCGCGCGAAGCGCTGTTCGCGCATTTCACGCCGGAGCAGATTGTCGAGATCACGCTGGTGGCGGCGATGGCCAACTTCACCAACCGGTTCAATAACGGCTTGCAGATTCTTCCGGGAGCCTGATGCCAATTCTGAGCGGGATTCATCCGGTGGCCGAAGCGCTGCGCGCCAAACATCCGCTGGAGCGGCTGCTGGTGGCGCAAGGCGCGGGCGGCCCGCGTTTGCAGGAACTCATCGACATGGCGCGGCGCGCGGGCGTGCCGGTGCGCTTTGAGCCGCGTTCGGCGCTCGACCGGCTGGCGGCCAGCTCCGCGCACCAGGGCGTGATCGCGATGGGCGCGGCACGCCAATATGCCGAGCTCGAACAAGTGGCGCGGGCCGAGCTGCTGGTGGTGCTCGATGGCGTCGAGGACCCGCACAACCTGGGCGCGGTGATTCGCACGGCACACGCGGCCGGAGCGGGCGGAGTCATCATCCCCGAGCGCCGCGCGGCCAGCCTGACCGACGTGGCGGCAAAAGCCGCGGCCGGCGCCATCGAGCATCTGCCGGTGACGCGCGTCGGCAACATCAACCGCACGCTCGAAGATCTGAAAGAGCGAGGCTACTGGATTTACGGCCTGGACGAGCGCGGCGCGGAATCGTACGATCAAGTGGCGTATTCGCTGCCTACCGTCATCGTCCTCGGCGGCGAAGGCAAGGGCCTCCACGAGCAGGTGAAGAAGCACTGCGACCTGCTGGTGCGGATTCCGCTGGCCGGGAAGATCTCGTCGCTCAACGTCTCCGTCGCAGCCGGCATCGTGCTGTTCGAATGGAAGCGGCGTCGACCGGGGGACTGACAACACTGTCCCAAGGCGCCGCTCTTGCGCCGCGTGGACAGTGCTGTCTGTCCCCCGCACCGCGCCTGTCCCCCGCACCGCGCCGTCCCCCGCACCGCGCCTGTCCCCCGCACCGCGCCGTCCCCCGCACCGCGCATGTCCCCGCGCAACCCGCGCCACACCCGGCGGTCCAAGTTTTACACCAGAAGCTTGCTTTTGGCCTTGCAAAAAGGCGAATAAAAGGCGAATATGAGACATGGCGCTGGTTGGGATTGCCAGAATGGCTGCCGAGAGCACTCTCCTCGAAGCCAAACGGCAGGTGGAGTATCTCGAGATGCCGGCGCGCAGCATCCTCAATCGCTCAAAGCCGGGCATGCCGTTTCAGTGGACCATCAACCCATACCGGGGCTGCGAATTCGGCTGCAAATACTGCTACGCGCGGTACACCTTCGAATTCATGGAGATGCCGGTAACGGATTTCGAGGACCGGATCTTCGCCAAATCGGCGGCGGCGCATCTGCTGGCGCAAGAACTGCGGCACATAGACCGGCGGGAGCAGATCGCCATCGGCACGGCGACCGATCCTTACCAACCGGCGGAGCGGCGGTACGGGCGGACGCGCTCGATCCTGGAGGTGTTTGCTCGCGAAAAAGGCTGGCGGCTGGGGATGGTGACCAAGTCGGACCTGGTGACGCGCGACATCGACCTGCTGCGCGAGGTGGCGCGGCGCAACGTGCTTTCCATCCATATGACCATCACTACGCTCGACGAGAAACTGGCGCGCTTACTGGAGCCGCGCGCGCCGCGTCCCGCGCTGCGCCTGGAAGCGGTGCGTAAACTGAGCGAAGCCTCGCTCGCCGTGGGAGTGACGGCGAAACCGGTGATGCCCGGGCTGACCGATGGCGAACGCGCGCTCGACCGGCTGGGGAAGGCCGCGAAAGACTCGGGAGCGCGCTCGTTCCACGGCGGAGCGGTGTTCCTGACGCCCAGCGCCTTGCAGGTTTTTCTCCCGTTTCTGGAGCGGCATTTCCCGGAGCTGGCGCCGCGGTATCGCGAGCAGTTCGCGCAAAGCGCCTACTTGGGCCGGGCGTACAAGGATGCACTGCAGGTCCGGCTGCAAAAGATTCGCGAGCGTTACGGCCTGGACACGGGGACGCTCGATTACAAGCCCGAGCTGTGGGTGGAGGAGCAGGCCACGCTGTTCTAGGAGCCCGGGGGACAGACAACACTGTCCCAAGGCGCTGCTCTTTGCGCCGCGTGGACAGTGCTGTCTGTCCCCCGCACCGCGCTCTTTGCGCCGCGTGGACAGTGCTGTCTGTCCCCCGCACCGCGCTCTTTGCGCCGCGTGGACAGTGCTGTCTGTCCCCCGCACTACGCTCTTTGCGCCGCGTGGACAGTGCTGTCTGTCCCCCGCACCGCGCTCTGCCCGGTCACGCCAATGTACGATTTAAATCGTTGACATACGTTTTAAATCGTTGTAAGATCCTCGCAGATGACTCTTACCCGCCCAGGTCTTAGTCCAAAGTCTCCGCCGCTTCCGACGGACGCTGAAATCGACATCCTGGCCGTTCTCTGGCGCATGGGACCGGCGACGGTGCGCGAGGTCCACCGCGAACTCGGCAAGGACTGCGGCTACACCACCACGCTGAAGCAGATGCAATTAATGATCGAGAAGGGCCTGCTCATCCGCAGCGAGCGTTTTCGATCGCACGTCTACGAGGCTGGCGTACCCAAGGAACAAACCCGGAAGCAGATCGCCGGCGACATGCTGAAACGTGCGTTTGACGGGTCGGCGAAGAGCCTCGTGATGGGCGCGCTCGCGGCGGAGCCCGCGTCGCGCCAGGAATTAGCCGAGATCCGCAAGATGCTGGAGGAGTTCGCGGAAAAGAAAGGACGGTCCCGATGAACGCCATCGAGTTCCTCTCGTCACAGCCGTGGGTGGAACGCCTCGGCTGGACTCTGGTCCATTTCCTCTGGCAGGGTGCGGCGATTGCGGCGCTCTATGCCGCAGCCCGCCGCGGCATCGGGCGCTCATCCAGCCCGAACCTGCGATATGTGCTCGGCTGCCTGGCACTGGCGGCCATGGTCATGGCCCCCTTGGTGACGTGGTGCCTGATGAGCCCGTCGGATCCCGTTGCAGTGGCGGCCCAACCCGCTGGCCGCGCCGTTTCTGCGGTTCCCGCCGTAATCATCGCTCTGCCAGCCTCCCTCAGTTCGACCATTTCTGACGCGCGGGCGGGACAGTTCCTCTCCTGGGTTGTAGTGATCTGGCTCGCCGGCGCGCTGGCATTCTGGGTACGTCTGATGGGTGGATGGATCGTCGCCGCGCGCATGCGATCCACGCTGGTCCGGCCCGCGCCGCCGGAATGGCGGCGGATCCTCGACCATCTGAGCGCCCGGATTGGCCTATCGCGCCCGGTGCGGTTATTGGTGTCCGCGCTGGTGCAAGTGCCGACCGTGGTCGGCTGGCTGCGTCCCGTGGTGCTGGTTCCGGTTGGGGCGCTGGCCGGCTTACCGGCCGAGCAGATGGAAGCGCTGCTGATTCACGAACTGGCACACATCCGTCGGCACGACTACCTGGTCAATATTCTACAGAGCGTTGCCGAGGCGCTCCTCTTCTATCACCCCGCGGTCTGGTGGGTGTCGGGTCATATTCGCGCCGAGCGGGAGATGTGCTGCGATGACGTGGCGGCACGAACAACCGGCGACGTGCTCGCGTACGCACGCGCTCTGGCGGAGCTGGAATCTTTCCGTCCGGCACACCTCAATGCCGCTATCGCCGCCAACGGCGGTTCGCTCGCCGACCGCATCGCAAGGTTGCTGGGCCAGTCCCGGCCGCCATCGCAAACGCACTCCGGACTGGGAGCCATGGTGACCGCGATTCTCCTGATCGTCACCGCTGCCGGGCTGTTCGGCCAGTCCGACGCCGCGCCGCGATTTGAGGTCGCGTCGGTCAAACCGAATACGTCAGCCCCTAATCACAAGATCGTCAGGCCGCGTCCGGGAGGCGGACTGTTTGTGGAGAACGCACCCCTAATCATGCTGATGCAGAACGCCTATGGCGTGCAGGCTTTTCAGATTTCGGGAGGTCCAGGCTGGATTCAATCCGACGGCTTCGACATCGAGGCCAAGGCGGATGCGAAGGCGAGCCGGGACGAAACCTTTCGCATGCTGCGATCGCTCCTCGAAGACCGGTTCCAGCTCAAGCTCCACCGCGAGACCAAGGAACTGCCGGTCTATGCGCTCACAGTGGCAAAAAGCGGCCTCAAATTGCAGCCCCCGAAGGAAGGCGGTTGCATTGCAATCGACCCGAGCGGGATGTTGCCGCAGCCTTCGAACGCGCCAGGACGGCGGACGCCGGGCTTTCCGTGCGGCAGGGTCGGGGTGCACGGGGAATCGCTTGGGGTGCGGATGGAGGGGGGGAAGGTGGCCATGCCGGAATTCACCAGAATGCTTTCCATGGTGTTAGGCCGCCCCGTCCTTGACAGAACCGGGTTCACCGGAACATTCGACGTTCGCCTGGACTTTGCTCCCGACGAGGCGGCAGCCGGGCTTCCGCGTTCCGCCGGGGCAGGCGATCCCGAAAGCCCCGCGCCCGCGGTCGACCCTGCCGCCCCGCCGACGATCTTCGCCGCCATCCAGGAACAGCTTGGGCTGAAGATCGAATCGGTCAAGGGGCCGGTGGAAGTCCTGGTGATCGATCATGTGGAGAGACCGTCTCAGAACTGATCCCGGTCGGCAGGCGAAATCCGCTTCGGACCCGTAAACCGGGCCGGCTGCCCTGCGTGGCGCACGCACTCACTGGGTGCCGTGTCGAGACTTTTCTCGACACGTCTTTTTTCCACCGGCGCCCTGCGTCGGCACGAATGCCGGCGCGGCGCCGACGAGTGCGTGCGCCACGCCGAAATGACAACTATGCCTGCACGGTCACGGGCTCAGGCTGCGGGCGGCGCTGCGCGCGGCGCGCCGTCCACCATAGCTTGGCGGCGGACAGGCCGACCATCATGGCGGTCAACAACAGGGTCGCGAAGACTGTTTGCGGAATGGTCAGGTTGCGGCGCAAGGGTCGCGTCCAGCCGCCGTAGACGATCACCACGTGCACCCAGTAGACCAGGAGTGAAGTCTTGCCCAGCGACTGCATCCAGCTCCAGGCGGGGCGCGCGCCATACTCGGTCCAAAGGTAAGAGCCGGCCAGGAACGTCAGAATGATGCCGCTGCGAATCAAAACCAGCGTCGGGCTATTGGTCCAGAAACTGGAGTTCGGGTAAATCGAGTAGGGGTTATTGGAAAAATACTGGTTGGTGAAGATCAGCGCGAAGCCGATCAGCACCGACCATTGCATCAGCCGGTCCATGCGGTCTTCGGCGGTGCGTTTGACGGCCAGCCCGGCGGCAATACCGAATCCAACATACGAGGCGCACGGAAAGAACGGGAAACGGCCGCGCCCGACGCCTGGCACCAGGTACTCGCGCAACAGCGCGGGCACACCATCCCAGGGAAGGTTCGCCATCAACGGCGACAGCATGGCTATGGCCGCCGCGCCGAGCACGGCGAAACGGAGGCGGCCTTCGGCGCCGAACGCGGCCGCAGCCGCAAACACCGCCAGCCCCACTGCCATGCAATTGAGGATATCCACCTTGGTCAGCTCTTGCAGGCTGCCGCCGGGGTAACCGCCCAACCAATTGGTGAAGCGGAACAATACCGCGATCCCCATGATGTATGCGGCGCGCCGCAGCGCCACTGCCCAACGGCGCCACGGGCTCGGTTCGCGCCGCGCCAGGCTTTCCATCTGGAAGGCAGTCGTCATGCCCGCCATGAACAGGAACAGGGGCGCGGCCATGCCGCCGACAAACTGCGAGAGCACGTAAGGGCCGCCGTCGCGCAGGTCCATGCGCACAAAGGCGTTGAACGCGTGGCACTGGATCATGATGACCACCGCCAGTCCGCGCATCCAATCGAGAAAGGGGAATCGTTTCACTTCGGAGATTGCCTGTGCTTACGCAGTGCAATTTAGCACAAATTGCCGGGGCGACGGCGCGGCGTATGCCAGCGCCGTATCCGGCGGCGCGGCGAAATCCAAAGAAAAGCCGAGAAGCCTCTCGGCTCCGCAGGCCGACGGCCCGCGCCGCGAAGCGGATTAGGCCGCTGGCTGACTTTGCACGGCCGCGCGGCGGCTCAGCAGGGCGAAGGCGCCGTAGAGGGCTGCCGAGTAGAAGAGGTCCGCCAGCAAGGTGCGGCCATAGTACGGGATCGCCGCTACATAGCAGGCCATCAGGCCGGCGGCGTTGTGCGTATAGAGGGACACCGGCTTCACCCACATGGCAAAATTGGTAATCAGGAAGAACTGCACGCTGCCCGCAACAGCCGCTCCGCCGATAGCGAGCGGACTCTCTGTGGCGCGTAGCCGCGAGCCGATCCACACGTAAATCAGGAAGCTCGCATACACGAACGGAGTCGAGAACGAATAGCCGCCCACAAACGGGTCTGTGACCAGCATCAGCACCAGCGGCAGCAGATAAGCCTTCCATCCACTGATGCGGCCGCCGGCAAAAAGGCTGACGCCGCCCACCGGCGAGAAGTTCGGCGCGTGCGGCACCAGACGGGCCAGAATCCCCAGCGTGGTGAGGCCAATCGCCAACGGCCTCGATGTGTTGTTTTGCATTCGTGTTCTCCTTAATCGATTATCCATCAGAATGAGCCGACGCGGCATGGTTCGGATCCCACAAAGTTTCCGGGTCGCCCGTCAGGTGGCTCGCCCAGCGGCTCCAGACGAAAAAAGCGTCGCTGAGCCGGTTGAGGTAGCGAATCGCCTCCGGCGGCACGCTTTCGAGGCGGGCCAGGATCACCACGGCACGCTCGGCACGGCGGCACACAGCGCGACAAAGATGAAGATCGGCGTTGAGGCGGCCGCTGCCGGGCAGCACGAAGGAATGGAGCGCCGGCAGGTCGTGATTGATGCGATCCATTTCGGTTTCCAGACGCGTGACATCTCCATCGTTCACGCGCGCCTGACGCTCGTGAACGTCCTCGGGCAGGGTGGCTAGAATCGAACCGAGATTGAACAGATCGTGCTGGATGCGCAGCAGAACCGGCACCAGCGTCCAGGCGCGGCCGTCCTTGTCGACCAGCGACTCGGCGGTCGAGCGCGCGGCGCCCACGAAAGCGTTCAATTCGTCCACCGTGCCGTAGGCTTCGATGCGTGGCCCGTCCTTGGCGACGCGCTGGCCACCGGCGAGGCCGGTTTCGCCTTCGTCGCCGCCCCGCGTGTAAACGCGGCCGATAGTCAGGCGAGGCGGATCGAAGGGTGGTTTGCTCATACTCTCATTTTGCTCCCGCGAACGACCATTTTAAACCGGCCACGAAGTTCAGACGGGGCGATGGGTAGCCGAACACCTCTTCGTAATGCCGATCGAGCGCGTTGCGCAGGTTGCCGTAAGCGGTGACACCGCGGCCGAGCCTGAGGTTGAGATTCAGCCCCACATTGGCATAGCCGGGGTTTTGAAACAAACCGGCGGATGCGCCGTAGCTGGGATCGACATCGAGAATCGAGCCGCGGAAGTAGCCATCCACACCGCCGGAGACGCGGCCGCGCGTGAAGGTTGCGGTGAAAGCTCCCGAGTTGGCGGGAACGCGCAGCAACTGCTGACCCACGGTAAACGGCGCCGGCGCCAGGTTGGCGGCGCCATTGAGCGAAAGAATTTCCGAATCGAGCCAGGTGTACCAGCCGGTGATGTACAACCAGCGCGCGGGCCGCAGCCGGACGGAGTATTCCGTGCCCAGGCCGCGCGAGTTGGCGATGTTATCGGATTCATAGTGGCTGAGCACGGCCAGATTGCCGCCCAGAATCACGATCAGATCGTAGTAACGGTTGTAAAAAAATGTGGCGTCGAGCGAAAGAACGTCATGGAAGAAGCGGCGCTCCACGCCGGCGTCGAAGCCGCGCGTGCGCTCCGGCTTGAGCGATGGATTGTCGGTGTAAGCCAGGTCGAATCCGGTAGGCGGGCGGAAACCGGTGCCGAAAGAAGCGTGCAACCGCGTTCCGCCACGGCTGTACGCGCCAGCCACTTTGGGATCGACGGCGGTGACGGTCTGCGCCGGAAAATAGGGACGCGTATCGCCATCGGTGGGAATCGCGCCGGTGCGCAGAATCTCGCCGCGCACACCGGCGTTGATGGTGAAGCCGCCGGGCAGTTGAAAGCGGTTCTCGAGATAGAACGCGGTATCGTTGCGGCGGATGGGGAAGGTATCGTAGTCCGCATCGGTGATATAGGTGTTCTTCACTTCCTCGATGGTTTCGACGGCGCCCAACGCCACCGTGTACCAGGGCTTGACACTGGAGGTCATCCGCCACTCGGCCTGGCCGCGCAGGTCCTTGTTGAAGCTGAACCCGTAGGGGCTGGTGTAGCCGTTGTTATTGAGGAAAAACGAGGCGAACAGATCCTCCTTGACTCGCCCCGAGAACAGGTCCGCCTGGTAATGGGCCAGGTAATCGGAAAAGTCGTTCTTGCTGCGGCTGATCGTGTCCAGGCCCGTGTAATCGTCGTTGGGATCGGAGCCGTAGGGGCCTGGTTCGCCGACGGAGTTGGAATCGAAATCGGCGTGGATGTTCAGCGACTGGGTGCCGAAGCGGCGCAGCAGGTTGAGCATCCCGTCCGTGTTGTGATAGTCGCTGTTCGAGACCGGACCGTTGTCGTCGAGGCGGGAAGCCGCGAAGGAGATGCCGAAGCCAGCCAGTGTGTCGCCGCCGGCGATGCCGAAGCGATGCTCTTGGTAAGTGCCGCCTTCGGCGAGAATATCGAGGTTAGGCGCGGCGCCGGCTTCGCGGGTGACGAAGTTAACCACGCCCGCGTTGGCGTACTCGCCGGCGGCGGCGGATTGCGGGCCGCGAATCACCTCGACGCGGTCCAATTCCTCGGCCGGAATGTGAGCGAAATCGAAACCACCGCCGAAACTGTTGACCGGAATGCCGTCGATCTCCACCAGATTGAAATCGTCATACCCGCCGCGCATAAAGAGTGAGGTGAGGCCGCCGGTGAAACCGGTCTGGCTGACGGCCACGCCGGGGAGGAAACGCAGCAGGTCGACGGCCTGCGCGAGGTTGCTCTGGCGGATCTCCTCGCTGGTGACGATGCTGGTGCTGCCGCCCTGCTGGCTGGCCGGGACATCGATCACGGAGCCGACCACGCTCACCGAATCCTGGAGCGGCGCCAGTTCGAGCTTCACCGCCAGGGGCTGCGGTGCGGCGGAAAGGAGAATCTCGGCGGTGCGGAATCCGGGCGCGGCGACGACGAGCTTGGCATCGGGCGCCTTGGCTACCGCGGTATCGAGCTCAAACGAGCCGTTAACGCCGGTGAGCGTCTGGGCGGCGATTCCGGCGGGGACCGATACGGCGACCTGAGCGCCCACCACGGGAGCGCCGGACGGATCGGCAACCGTGCCTTTCAGCGAAGCAGCCGGAAGGCCGAATGAAAACAGCAAGAGCAAGGGCGCAAGGCCCTGGAGACGTATATACATTCGAGGCTCCTCCCTAGAGAGCCGAAAGTAACCATCTCGCTGGCCGGTCTCCTGGTTTGCGCATCGTCAAATCGCCCGGCCTTCCCATCCCATGACTGGAACAGTGACACGCTTGAGGGCGATTCTCCGCGCTTACAGTGGCTGGGCCACGCCGGATTTGCACCGGCTTCCCGTACACCAGCGGACAATCGGATACTTTTCGAGTGTACACTAATTCTTGACGTGATGCGAAATCGAAAGACGTGCCTCGCGCACCTGGGGCTGACGCTCGCATTGCTGGGAGCGACGCTTCCGGCGCTCCACTCCGCGGCGAAACCCGACAAGAGAAAATCGCAGACCGCGTACCAGCGTGGGCAGCGGGCCGACCAGGCGGGGCGCCGCGAAGAGGCCATCGGGGAATATTCGGAAGCGCTCGAAGAAGATGCCGGCAACACCGCGGCATTGCGCGCGCGAGGTCGAGACTATCTGGCCGGCGGCGATACGGTGCGGTCGCTGGCGGACCTGGAACGGGCGGTGAGCTTGCAGCCGGGCGACGCGCAGGCTTACTGGGCGCGCGGCGATTACTACGCCCAGACGGGGGAAAGCGCGCGCGCGATTCAGGACTACACTACCGCGATCGGCCTCAAGCTGGAGCGAACGGAAGTGTATACCGGACGAGGGAATCAGGAACTGGCGCTGGGCGATCACGAAAAGGCCGCCGTGGATTTTACGCGGGCTTTGGAGTTGCGGCTGGATAACACCGAGGCGGAGAAGGGTCTCGGCATGGTGCGCGCGGCCCAAGGGCGCTTCAGCGAGGCAGTGGACGCTTTCGATCTGTGCCTGCGCCGTCGCCCGGACTACGCGGAGGTTTACGTCGAGCAGGCGCTGGCTTACGCCTCGCTGGGCGACTACCGGCGCGCGCTCGCCGGTCTGGACACGGCGGTGCGGCTGCGGCCGGAGGACGCCCGCGCGCTACGCACGCGGGGCGCGGTAAAAGAAGTGCTCGGCGACAAGGACGGAGCGGCGGCCGATTACACGGCAGCCATCCAGCAGGACCCGAAGGATGTGCGCCTGTATCTGGCGCGCGGCACGGTTTTCGCGCAGCAGGGGAAGATCGAGGAGTCTTTGCGGGACCGCAACCGGGCGGTGGAACTGGACCCGACGAATTCGGACGCATACGTCGAGCGCGCCGCTTCCTACCACGCGCTGGGAGAGCACGAGAAGGGGCTGGCCGACCGCACGACGGCGATCTCGCTGAACCCCGCATCGGCGGTTGCGTGGCGGGCGCGGGGCGGCGACTACATCCTGTTGGGGCGCTATGACGAGGCTCTGGTGGATTTGCAGCGCGCCGCGCAGTTGGAGCCGGACAACGCGGAAGCCCAGCAACTGCTGGCGCTGGCGGAGAAAAGAGTGCGGGACGCAATCGAGGCCGCGCGCACCAAGGAAGCACAACCCGACACGGTATCGCTGAATCTGCCGGGCTCAACTACAGCCCCGCAGGAGCCGGCGGCGCCAGTGCCAGCACCGGCCGCCGCGCCATCGGCTCCCCAGATGGCGGCTGCCAACCCGGCTGCTGCCGCTGCACCGGCGACGAAGCCGAATGCCGCGCCTGCGTCCAAACCGCGGGCGCCGGCGGCATCCGACGGTGCGCTCGCAGCCCCACTGGCGGCGGCTACCCCGCCATCCACCACCCCTGCACCAACGCTGAAGCCGGCTGCCCCACCAGTACCCAAGCCGCAACCGCCGGCGTTGAAACCCCCTCTGCAAACGGAAGCCGTGCCGCCGAAGCCGGCTCCGGAAGCTTCCAAGGATGCGTCCGCCCACCAGGCGGCGGGGCGCAAGCTGATCCAGGAGGGGAAATTCGCCGAGGCCATCCAGCAACTCAATCTGGCGATCCGGGTGGATGCGACTTCGGCGCGGGCCTATAACGCGCGCGGCTACGCGCGCTTGCGGCTCAAACGTTTCGCCGAGGCGATTGCCGATTTCGACAACGCTATCCGGCTGGATCCGAATTACGTCAACGCATATCAGAATCGCGCCGCCGCGCGCCGCGGGCTGAACGACGCGGCCGGCGGCGATGCGGACCTGGAGAAAGCGCGGGAGTTGAGCAAGGGCCTGCAGTAGGGGCCTCGTGGCGCACGCACTCGCCGGTGCCGCGCCGGCACTGGTGCCGACGCCCGGTTTCGCGGCGTCAAGCGTGTGTCGAGAAGAGTCCTGACACGGCACCGACGAGTGCGTGCGCCACAGCGAGGGAGAGGACGCATGGAATACACCTACGAAGATATCGCCAAGATGATCGATCATTCGCTGTTGAATCCCACCCTGACGGCGGTGGAGATGGAGCGCGGATGCCGCCTGGCGTTGGACTACGACGTGGCCAGCGTCTGCATTTTGCCATACTACCTGCGCCGCTGCGCCGAAATGCTGACCGGGAGCCAGGTGAAAGCCAGCACCACCATCGGCTTCCCGCACGGCTGCCACACTACGGCGGTCAAAGTGGCTGAAGCGGAGCGGGCGCTGGCCGACGGCGGACAGGAACTGGATATGGTGGTGAACATCAGCGCGGTCGTGAGCGGCGACTGGAAGTACGTGCGCGACGACCTGGCGGCGGTGATCGCGCTGGCCCACGCAGCGGGGCAGAAAGTGAAAGTGATTTTCGAGAACTGCTATCTGAACGACGCGCAAAAAATCCGCCTGTGCGAGATCTCGAGCGAGTTGGGCGCCGACTGGGTCAAAACGTCCACCGGATACGGCAGCGGGGGCGCCACCATCGAAGATTTAGTGTTGATGCGGAAACATGCCGCGCCGCGGGTGCAGGTGAAGTCGGCCGGAGGGATTCGCGATCTGGATGCGCTGCTGGCGGTGCGCGCGGTGGGCGTGACGCGCTCCGGCGCCACGCGCACGGCATCCATGCTGGACGAATGCCGGCGAAGATTGGGATTGCCGGCGGTGGAGCGCACGGCCGAAACTGAAACGCGAGCCTGAGGCTCAGACGAAGACCGGCATCACCTGAGCCAGCGATGCGATCACCTTGCGGCGGTCGGCAGGCTTCAGGCGGCCGATCTTGCCGGCGATCAAACGGTTGTCCAGGGTGAAGAACTTCATACGCACCACGCTTGCCATTTTCAGGCCGGCGGCGGAGGGCTCGATTTCGGTGTCGCGCGGCACGGCGCATTGCGCAGATCCGTGATCATCGCCAGCACGGTGTAACCATGGCGGTTGAACGACGGACGGCTGAGCACCAAGGCAGGGCGCCTGACGGCGGCCGGCGAATCCGTGAAGGGAAAAGGCACCACCACCACATCGAAGACATCACAGGTCATCGAAATTCTCGTGATCGTGAGGCGAATCCCACTCCGGCGCGAGCGTGCGCGAAATTGCGCGCAGCCAGGGCAGGTCGAGCGGCTGCGCTTTGCGCATCCTTACGGTATTCCCGGAAACCTCGTAAGCCAGGTAATCCCCCGCGCGAACATCGAGCTTGTCGCGGACCTTCTTCGGCAGTGTAACCTGGCCTTTACTGGTGATTTTGCTGATCATAAGCGCCGCCGGTTACAGTATGGCGCATTACTTCCTTACTGCCTTACCAGCTCCGGCTGATTCAAGGCGCTTCCGCCTGCCAACCTTGCGGCTCCGTGATCGAACGGTTTCGATGTAACACCGAACGCGGTCAGTAACCCGGCTTTTTCAGCTCGATGAAGCGGCCGTCGCGATAGTCGAAGACGTAGTCGTAGGAAGCGATCTCGCGATCGTTCGGCGGCTGTTTCATTTCCTTGACGCGGAAGACGCGCAGGCTTGGGTCGTCATAGCTGAGCTGGACGATGAAGATCAGGTTGAACCAGTCCGGGCGGATGGGATCGTTCAAGAACAGAAGCCGGCTGTTAGGGCGGATGACGGGCGCGGCGGCATGAAGCTGGGCCACCGTGTTGCGATTCTCCGGAGCCTCCATGGACGCGGTGGTAATTCTGGTGTATCCCAGCGGCTTGTACGCCCAATAGAGAATCGCCATCGAGACCACAAACAGCGCCGCGCCGCGGGCTCTCGACAGCCACCATTCCGGAAGCGGCACACCGCGCGTGGCGACTGCGGCGAGCTTCACCAGCAGGACGGCGGCATACAGCATCCAGCCGAACACACACACGTAATATTGGGCCGATCCGCGCGGATCGATGAATGCGATGGGTAGCGGGCTGAGCATCAGGTAGAGCCACGCAAAGCGCAGCACGCGGGACTGTGCCAGCCAGGCGATGGCTGCCAGCGCGGTCCAGAGCAGCAGCACCGCCCACGCCGGCCAGTCCGGCATGGCGAGAAAGTCTCCCGCGAAGTGGCGGCTGGTAAGCAGGAACTGAGTCCAAGTGAAAGACGGACGATAGGCGGCGTTGTGAGTCAGCGACGTGGGGCCGAGCGATCTGCCAACCGCAAACAAGACGGCCACCGCGCCGGTCAGCAGCGTGGCGCGGCCCTCGCGAAGCAGCCAGTGGTAGACCGTTGCGAGCCGCCAGGCGCCGGGCGGATGGTAGAGCAGTTCATAGGCTCCCAGGAACGCAGGGAGCATCACCGCCATTTCCTTGGAATTCAAGGCGCAGATGTAGAGGACGAAAAGCGCCGCCCACTGCCATGGCTGGAGCGTCGCGTTACGCGCGCGCGCCCGTAAATAGAGCGCCAGCGCGCCGAAGAGGAAGAAGTAGCAGAGGACGTCGTAAATGTATCCGGTGTCAAAGTAGAGAAACCCAAGGCGCTGCTGATAGGCCATCCCGAGCGCGGTGAGGGCGGCCATTTCGCGCGACCCCGCGAGGCGCCGCGCCACCGCGTAAGTCAGCCAGATATTGGCGGCCAGTATGGCGAGATTGGAAGCGTGAAACCAAAACGGGTGGAAACCGGCGAGATCGACGATCACGCGGTACCACAGGCTGCCCATGGGACGCCCGAAATCGGAGTTAAGGAAGAACAGCAGGTTGGCCTGGAGGAGGCGGCCGGCGGAAAAGATCCAGGAGCGGTATAGGTTCATCAGATCGTCGGGCGTGAAGTAAATGTGGAGCGAAGCGCGCGTCAGCCGGAAGAAATAGCAAGCCAGCAGCAGCGCGCCGGCGGCGATCAGGCAGCCATCTACGATGCGCATGTCGGGCGCAGGGCCGGATGGACGGGGGCGCGCGACAACCGGCGCTGGAGCGGCTACCGGCGTGGGAGCAGGCGCGGGGACGGCAGGCGGCGCTTGGGCCTGGCGGCGCGCTCGCTCCAGGATGTCCTCGGTATCGGCGGCGCTGGGCGGGTCGAAACGGGCCCGCATGACGGCCAGCACCTGAGCCGCGAGCTCGTCTTTTTCGCGATCCGTCATTCTCATGCTCTCAGGCTGAGACGATTGGAGCGCACCGTCACTTTACCAGGCTGGCGGAACGTCCCGCGAAATCCAGCACCCAGCCGGGAAAGATACCGAGGAGCAAGGTTCCAATGGCAGGCAGGATGAGAGCCGCGGAGAATGCCGGCGTGAGCGGCTCGGCGCTCGAAGCGGCGTCGCCGGGCTCGCGGAAATACATCATCACCAGAAGGCGCAGGTAATAATATGCCGCCACTGCGCTGTTGAGCAAACCGAGCACGGTGAGCCACACCAGGTGCGATTCCAATGCGGCTTTGAAGATATAGAACTTGCCGAAGAAGCCGCCCGTGAGCGGCACGCCGATCAGCGAGAGCAGGAAAATGGAGAGCATCGCCGCGATAAACGGCTGCTTCTGCGCGAGACCGGCGAAATCTTCGATGTCCTGATACTGTTCGCCCTTGCCGGAAAGGTAGCTGACCACGGCGAACGCGCCCACGTTCATGCAGGCGTAGGCGGCCAGATAGAACATCACTGCCGCAGTGCCGATTTGGGAGCGCGCCGCCAGCGCCACCATCACGTAACCGGCGTGCGCAATGGAGCTGTACGCCAGCATGCGCTTGACATTCGTTTGTAGCAGCGCGGCGAAGTTGCCGATGGTCATGGAGAGCAGCGCGGAGGCCCACACCAGCGGCATCCAGGCATGGCCGATGGGCGCGAAGGCGGTCATAAAGATGCGCAGGAAGATGGCGAAAGCGGCGGCTTTGGGACCGGCGGAGAGGAACGCCGAGACCGGCGTGGGCGCGCCCTGGTACACATCCGGCGCCCAGACTTGGAATGGCGATGCGGAGACCTTGAAGGCCAGCCCAACGAACATCAGCGCCGCCGCCACGCCGACGATTACGGGCAAGGGCGCGTCGGGACCGACGATAACCGAGCGCACCACACTGAGATTGATGCTGCCGGTTTCGCCATAAATCAGCGCCACGCCGTAAAGGAAAAAACCGGTTGCGAAGGAGCCGAGCAGGAAATACTTGAGAGCGGCCTCATTGGCGCGCTTGTCGTCCCGCAGATAGCCGGCCAGAATATAACTCGCGATGGAAGAGATTTCCAGGCCGATGAAAATGATGATGAGGTCGTTGGCCGCGGCCATGATCGATTGGCCGGCGATGGAGAACAACAACAGCGCGTGAAACTCGCTGGTTTCGGCCTGCTGGCGTTTGAGAAAACTGAACGAAGGCAGGATGGTGAGGATGCCGACGCCGAAAACCAGCACGCGGAAGAACGTCGCGAAGCCATCCACCATCAGCATGCCGCCGAACGCTGGACCGGGTTGTGAGTAAGCGTAGATGGCGGCTAGAATGGCTGCCACCAGCGTGGCCAGGCTGAGCGTTCCATAGACCTTGGATTCGCGGCGGTTGAGCAGCGGATCGAGCACCATGAGGAAGGTGCCCATCCCGGTAAGGATGATTTCGGGCAAAAAGCGAATCAGGTCGGCGGGATTGAACATGGGGCTAGCGGGCACGGCTCACCTCCGTGCTCGCGGAGCCGCGGAGATCCACCCGGTAGGGTACATTGACCTGGGTTTGTTCGAGCACGCGCGCGGTGGTCTTGCCCACGGGGTCGAGGAACGACTTCGAGTAGACGCCCATCCAGACCATCATCGCGATCAGCGGAACCACCACGGCCCACTCGCGCAGGTTGAGGTCGGGCATGTGCGCGCGCACTGCCTCTCTTAACTCGCCGTAGAAGACGCGCTGATACATCCAGAGCATGTAGCAGGCGGAAAGGATGACGCCCAGCGCGGCCCATATCGCCCATTTGAAATTGGCCAGCGCGGCGCCTTGCAGCACCAGAAACTCGCCGACGAAGTTGTTCAGCAGGGGCAGTCCGATGGAAGCCAGCGTGGTGATGAGGAACACGGTGGAAAGCCACGGCGCGGCGGTGGCGACACCGCCGTAAGCTTCGATCTCGAGCGAGTGGCGCCGTTCATACATCAGCCCCACCAATGCGAACAGCGCGCCGGTGGTGATGCCGTGATTGAGCATCTGGTAGACCGCGCCATCCATGCCCAGTTGAGTGAAAGAGAAAATGCCGAGCACGACGAAGCCGAGGTGGCTGACCGATGAGTACGCCACCAGCTTCTTCATATTCGGCTGCACCATGGCCACCAGCGCGCCGTAAATGATGCCGATGATGGCCAGCACCGCGATCCACGGAGCGCAGCGGCGCGCGGCGGCTGGGAATAGCGGCAGCGCGTAATGCAGAATACCGAAGGTGCCCATCTTCAGCATGACGGAGGCCAGCATCACCGACCCGGCGGTGGGAGCTTCCACGTGCGCGTCCGGCAGCCAGGTGTGCAGCGGGAACAATGGCACTTTGATGGCGAAGGCGACGAAGAAGGCCAGGAAGAGCAGCATCTGCTGATAGGGAGTGAAGGCGAGGCGGCCGCTCGCGAGCTGGTCCAGGATCGCCGCGTAGCCGAACGTGCCGGCGCGATTGTACAGGTAAATGATGGCCGCCAACATCAGCATCGAGCCCGCCATGGTGTAGAGGAAGAATTTCACCGCGGCGTAAATGCGGCGCTCGTGGCCCCAGATGCCGATCAGGAAATACATCGGCACCAGGCTGACTTCCCAGAACACGTAAAACAGGAACAGGTCCTGCGCCAGAAAGACGCCCACCAGGCCGAATTCCAGCAGAAGAAGAAATGCGTAGAATTCCTTGGCTCGGTTCTGAATACTGTTCCAGCTCAGCAACACGCAGATGGGGGTAAGGAAGGTGGATAGCAGAACCAGCCAGAGGCTGACACCGTCGGCGGCAATGTGGAACCGAATTTCCGGCGATGCGATCCAGAGCAGATCGACGGTAAATTGATCGCCGCCGAGCGAGCGGTCAAACCAACCGAGCAGAGCCAGCGAAGCGAGAAAAGTGATCAGCGAAATCCCCAGCGCCCAATAGCGGCTCGAGGCTGGCGAGGAGCGCGGGGCGCCGAGCGCGACCAGAAATCCGGCGGCCGGAAGCAGAAGAACGAGCAGCAGCAGGTTCATCGCAGGCCTCCTGCCAGGGCCATGAGAAAGATCAGCAGCACGCTGCCGAACGCCACCCACGTTGCGTAGCTGCGCGTGTTGCCGGACTGCGCCAGCCGCAGCACTCCGCCGATGCCTTTGGCGCGCGCGCCGATGCCGTTGACGATGCCATCGATCAGCCCAACGTCGGCGCCCTTCCACAGCAGCACGCGCGAGCCGTTTACCAGCGGCTTGACCACTGCCGCATCGTAAATCTCATCCACAAAATATTTGTTGTAAACCAGCGTGTAGAGACCCTTGGCGCTGCCTACGATCGAATCCGGGATGCCGGGCTTATACCAGTACATCAGCGCTGCCAACCCGATGCCAAGCAGGCCGGCGGCGCTGGCGACAGCCATGGGACCGAACTCCTCCGGCGCTTCCACGGCGGGAAAAACGGTGCGGAGAAAGTCGGGAACCTTGAAGACAAAGCCGCCGACAATCGACAGCACCGCCAGAATCACCAATGGCACCATCATCACAGGCGGCGATTCGTGCGGGTGATGTTCTTCTCCGCGATACTTGCCCGTGAAGGTCATGAAAAACGCGCGGAAGACGTAGAACGCGGTCATGCCGGCGGTGAAGACGCCCACCCAGTACAACCACGGCGCGCGATGATCGGCCGCCAGCAGGATCGCGTCCTTACTGAAGAATCCGGAGGTCAACGGGAAGCCGGAGATCGCGAGCGAAGCGCACAGCATCACGCCGAAGGTCCACGGAATCTTGGTGCGCAGTCCGCCCATCTTCCGCATGTCCTGTTCGCCGGAAAGAGAGTGAATCACCGCACCGGCGCCGAGGAAGAGCAGCGCCTTGAAAAACGCGTGCGTCATCAGATGGTAAATGCCGGCCGAAAACGCGCCGCAGCCGACGCCCAGGAACATATAGCCGAGTTGCGATACGGTCGAGTACGCGAAGACCTTTTTGATATCGTTCTGCGCCAGGCCGATGGTCGCCGCGACGAACGCGGTGGCGATGCCAATGTAGGCGATCACGTCCATCGCGATGGGAGCGTGTGTGTAAATGACCCACGAGCGCGCCGTCATGTACACGCCGGCGGTGACCATGGTGGCGGCGTGGATCAGCGCGGAGACCGGCGTGGGACCGGCCATGGCGTCGGGCAGCCAGACGTAGAGCGGAATCTGTGCGGACTTGCCGCACGCGCCGAACATCAGCAGCACACCGATCAGCGTGAGTAGCGCGACCGGAGCGGCCGGCGCCTGTGCGAACACGCGGGCGAAATCGAGCGTGCCGAACTGGCGGAAGATCAAAAACATCGCCAGCGAGAAGCCGAAATCGCCAATGCGGTTCACGATGAACGCCTTGTTGCCGGCGTCGGTAGCGTATTTCTTATCGAAATAAAAACCGATCAAGAGGTAACTGCACAACCCGACGCCCTCCCAGCCGACAAACAGCACCAGGTAGTTGGCGGCCAGCACCAGCGTCAGCATGAAAAACATGAAGAGATTGAGGTAGGCGAAGAAGCGGTAATAGCCGCCCTCGTGGGCCATGTAGCCGATGGCGTAAATGTGGATCAGCGAGCCGATGCCGGTGACCACCAGCAGCATGACGGCGGTAAGACGGTCAATCGAGAAATCGCAGTTAATGGTGAGCGCGCCGCTTTGAATCCAGGTGAAGTAATGCTCGGTGTATGCGGCCTCGATGCCGCCCAGGCCGAAAAGGGTTTTCAGCACCCACAGAAAGGAAAGCACCACGCTGCCGATGGCGAACGTGTTGACCAGCCCCTTGGAAAAGCGGCGGCCGAACAGGCCGTTGATGAGGAAGCCGGCCAGCGGAAGTGTCGGTATGAGCCAGAGTTGCATCGGTCGCGTTGTCAGTTCTTCATCGAGTCCAGATCGTCGATATTCAGGGTTTCCCGGTTCTTGAAAACGGTCAGAATAATCGCCAGGCCGACCGCGGCTTCGGCCGCCGCCACCACCATCACGAAGAACGCGAACAGATGTCCGGCCACCTGCTGGCGCTGGTAGGCGAAGGTGATGAAGGTCAGGTTGACGGCGTTCAAAATCAGCTCAATCGACATGAACATCGTGATGATGTTGCGGCGGAAAATGAAGCCGGCCACGCCGAGCGAAAACAGCACCGCGCTCAGCATCAGAAACCAGGAAAGCGGGACGTGTCCCATCATTCGAGCTCCTTGCGCGCCAGCACGATGGCGCCGACGATGGCGATCAAAATCAGAATCGAGGTGATCTCAAACGGCAAAAGGTAAGTGGTGAACAGGGCGCGTCCGACCGCCTGCGCCGTGCCGCCGCGGAAGCCGCCGAAGTGCACCTCGGTGTCGCTCGGGTAGATGCGCGCCGTGTAATATGCCAGCAACCACAGCAGCGCCACCAGCACCGGCACGCCGAGCAGGCTGGCCACGAACGAGCGGCCGGCCTTGGTCTCGCCGCCGGCATTGAGCAGCATGATGACGAAGACGAACAGCACCATGATGGCGCCGGCATAGACGATGACCTGCGCGGCGGCGATGAATTCGGCGCCCAGCAGCAGATACAACACGGCCAGCGACCCCATCACGGCGATCAGCGAAATGGCGCTCGAGATGGGATGCCGCTGCACCACCACGTTGATGGCGGCCACCACGGCAATACCGGCAAAAACCAAAAAGAGAATCAAATCCATCGCATGAAACTCACGAAAACACGGCAATCGCCAGGCCGGTGACCAGCAGGTTCAGCATGGCGACCGGGAACAGAATCTTCCAGGCGAAGCCCATCAGTTGATCGTAACGAAAGCGCGGCAGCGTGCCGCGAATCCACATAAACAGGAACAGAATGGCGCCGGTCTTGGCGCAGAACCAGAACAGCGGCAGCAGCGCGCTCTGCAAAATCGGCACCAGGAAAACCGCCGCGACGACAAGAAAAACCACGCCGAATGGCGGGAAAGTGAAACGGTCGCGCGGGCGCCGCGGGTTCAGCCCGCGCCAGATGGCGATCATACCCCCTATCGCGAAAATCGCCACCGGCACGTAGCCGGAACCATACGCGGCCGGCCATGGCGCCACCCATCCGCCCAGGAACAGCAGCACTGCCATGCAACTCACAGTCACCATGTTGGCGTATTCGGCCATGAAGAACGAAGCGAACTTCATGCTGCTGTACTCGGTGTGGAAGCCGGCCACCAGCTCGTTTTCGGCCTCCGGCAAATCGAACGGTACGCGGTTGGTTTCGGCGAACGCGGCGATGATGAAGACGACGAAACTCACGTACTGGAAGCCGTGAAACAGGTTCCAGTTCCACATCCAGCCGTCCTGCGAGTCCACCAGCTTGCGCAGGCTTAGAGTATTGGAAATCAGCAGCGGCGCGGCGATGGCGAGCGAAAGTGGCAGCTCATAGCTGATCATCTGCGCCGAGCTGCGCAGGCCGCCCAACAGCGAGTATTTGTTATTCGAGCTCCAGCCGGCCAGCGCAATGCCATACACGCCCATCGACGAAATGCCCAGAATGAACAGCACGCCGAAATTCAGGTCGGCGAGGCCCATATACGTCGGATACCCCGCCACGCGAATCGCCGGGCCGAAGGGAATCACCGAGATCGAAAGCAGCGCCATGGTGATGGCGAAAAACGGCGCCGCCAGATACAGCACCTTGTTGACGTACGGCGGCACCAGGTCTTCCTTGGTGATGAGCTTGATCACGTCGGCCAGCGGTTGCAGCAGTCCGTGCGGGCCGACACGATACGGACCGGGCCGCACTTGGATATGCGCGATCACCTTCCGCTCCACCCATTGCAGGTAGGCGAGGATGGTCATGAGCGCGCCGAAGACCACGAATATCTTGATCAGGCTGATGACGATGAACGAGTCCATTAGCGGCTCAAGCGGCTTTCCAGTACCGAGTTCAGTACCTTAGAATAGCGCCCCAGCGTGCCGGAGGCGAACAGGCCGTTGCGATCCGACCGCACGGGGCCGGCAGGGACGGCGACGCGCCCATTGACCGGCATGGTTTGCGCCGCGCCGCCGGTGGCGATGACCGGCACCGCGACATCGTAGCCGCGAACGTTCTTGCGGATCTCTTCGAAAACTGCGTCCGGAGTCCAAGGACCCAGCGCGGCCGCGGCTCCCATTTCGCGCGCGATGAAGCCAATGATCTCCAGATCCGCCTTGGCGCCCATGGTGTTGATGGCGCGCGTCAGTCGCTGCACTTCGCCGGTGCCGCTGGTGACAGTCCCGCTCTTTTCGTAAGCGCAAGCGGCCGGCAGCACGATGTCGGCCTGGCGCGCGGTTTCCGTGAGAAACAAATCCTCGACCACAAGGAAGCCGGCTTTGCTCGCGGCGTTCTCAAGGGGATTCGCGCCCACCACCCACAGCACGCTCAACTCGGCCTCCAGCATTCCGTCGAGCCGCAGCCCGCTCAGCCCGGAGGGCTGGTAGCCGGGCAGCAGCTCCGGCGCGAGTCCCATGTCGATGGCGCCGCGCGAATTCGCGTAATCCAGCAGGCAGACGTAGCGCACGGGAATGCCGAGCGATTCGCCGAACTCCACCAGCTTGCGCAGTTCCCCGCCCTGGTAGGAATCGTCGAACAGAATCACCAGCTCCGGCTCGGCTTTCAGTTTGTCGCGCAGCGATTCGTAATCGCGTCCGCGGACTATGGCGGCGGCGTAATTATCTTCGCGCACGGCCTTGGGCGTCACCACGTAAACGCGCGCCTGGTGATGGCGCCAGTTGGCGCGGATCTGATACGAGAGCAGCGGATGCTCCAGCGCCAGGTCGGCGCCCAGCACCAGAAAGGCCTTGCGCTCGTATAAATCCGCCACGGTAGCCAGCGCGCCCGATTTGCCGCTCAACGCATCCACCAGCGTCACCACGTCGCCGGTGCGATGATGATCGATGTTGTTGGTGCCGAGCACCGTCCGCGCGAACTTCTGCAAATAGTAATTCTCTTCGTTGGTGGTATGGTTGGAGCCGATAACGCCGAACGTCCCCGCGCCAATCGTCTGCTTGAATTTCTCGGCGACGGCAGCCAGCGCCTGCGACCACGAAACTTCTCCCAGCTTGCCGTTGACGCGCATCAGCGGCGCTTGCAGGCGGTCGGGATGCTCGTAGAAATCGAAGCCGTAGCGGCCCTTGATGCAGAGAAACTCGCCGTTGATGCCGGAGCGGTCGCGATTGTTGCCGCGCAGAATCTGGTCGTTGCGCGTGCCGAGCGTGGTCTTGCAGCCATCCGAGCAGTGCGTGCAAATGGTGCCGACATGGGTCATCTCCCAAGGCCGCGTCTGATAACGGTAGATACCGCTGGTGAGCGCGCCGACCGGGCAGATATCGATGCAGGCGCCGCATTCGTCGCATTCCAGGTGGTCGCCCTGGTTGGGCGCGATTTCCGAAACCGCGCCGCGATCGACCACGCCGAGCGCGTTGACGCCCATTCCTTCGTTGCAGATGCGCACGCAGCGGTAGCACAGGATGCAGCGCGGCCCATCGTAAAACACCACCGGCGAATATTGTTTTTCCGGCGTGTGGACCTTGCTTTCCGTGTAACGGCTCTCGCCAGCGCCGTAGCGGAACACCATGTCCTGCAGCTCGCACTCGCCGCCCTTGTCGCACACCGGGCAATCGAGAGGATGATTGGTGAGCAGGAACTCCAGCATGTATTTGCGCGCCGCGGCCACCTGCGGCGTCTCAGTCCGCACCACCATGCCCGCGGCCACCGGCAGCGTGCAGGCCGTCATCAGCTTGGGCATTTTCTCCACTTCCACCAGGCACATGCGGCAGGCGGCTTGCAGCGTCAGGCCTTCGTAATAACAGAACGCCGGTATTTCGATGCCGGCCAGTTTCGCCGCGTCGATCACCAGCATTCCAGCCGGCGCGTTCACTTCGTGGCTGTCGATCGTGAGTTTTACCGTGTCAGCCATTACGCCGTCACCATCCGATTGGAGTGTTCGAAGGGGCACGGCTTGCCGTTCAGATGATCCTCGAATTCGGGGCGGAACTTCTCGACAATGGAAATCATCGGCAGCGCCGCGGCATCGCCCAGCGGGCAGAACGTGCGGCCCAGCATGTTTTTGGCGATGTCGCCCAGCAGGCCGATATCCCGCTCGCTTCCGCCGCCCGCGTGGAAGCGCGTCATGATCTTGGTGAGCCAGGTGGTGCCTTCGCGGCAAGGGATGCACCAGCCGCAACTTTCGTGCGCATAGAACTTCATCAGCCGCAGGCAGGCCTTCACCATGCACGTGTCTTCATCCATGATCACGACGCCGCCGGAGCCGAGCATGCTTTTGCGCTGCGCCATGGAATCGTAATCCATGGTGGCGCCTTCACACTCCGCCGCCGTCAGCACCGGGCACGACGAGCCGCCGGGGATGAACGCCTTCAACTTTTTCCCGTCGCGCATTCCGCCGCCCACTTCCTCGATCATCTGCTGCACCGGGAAGCCGAGCCGCAGTTCATAGACGCCGGGCTTGTTGATGTGGCCCGTCAGGCACGTCAACTTGGTGCCGCCGGCCTTGGGAATGCCAAGCGCCGCGAACGCCGCGCCGCCGTTCAGGAGGATGGCGGGCACCGCGCAAAATGTTTCGACGTTGTTCAGCACCGTGGGACACTGAAATGCGCCCGCCACGGCCGGAAATGGCGGCCGGATGCGCGGCACGCCGCGCTTGCCTTCGAGCGATTCGAGCAGCGCCGATTCCTCGCCGCATTCGTACGAGCCGGCGCCGGTGTGCGTGTACAGCTCGAAATCGAACCCGCTGCCCTGAATGTTCTTGCCCAGCCACCCGCGCTGGTATGCTTCCGCGATGGCGCGGTCCATGATGTCGATCAGGTACCGATACTCGCCGCGAATGTAGATCCAGCCGGCGTGCGCATCCACGGCCAGGCCCGCGATGAGAACGCCCTCGATCAACTGGTGCGGATCGTTTTCCATCAGCACGCGATCCTTGCACGTGCCGGGCTCGCCTTCGTCGGCGTTGACGACGATGTATTTCGGCTTGGGCGACGTGCGCGGCACGAAACTCCACTTCATGCCGGTGGGAAACCCCGCCCCGCCGCGGCCCCGCAGGTTCGACGCCTTCACCTCATCGATAATCTCGCCGGGCGTCATCTTGGCGGCCTTCAGGAACGCCTGGTAGCCCTCGGTTGCGAGGTAGGTATCGATGGACTCGGAATGCTCCATGCCGAAACGGCGCGACAGCACCCTGGTTTCGAGCGGGCTGGGTTCGTTGTACAGCATGTTCTATTGCTTCTTCCTCAGGCCGTCCAAAAGCCGGTCGAGTTTCTCCGGCGTCACGAAATGATGAAAATCGTAGTTGACTTGAATCGCCGGCGCCCAGGAGCATGCGCCCATGCACTCCACTTCTTCGATCGAAAACTGCCCGTCCGCGCTGACACCGTGGTTCTCCAGCCCCAGCTTCTTGCAGGTATGTTCCAGCAGTTGGTCGGCACCGTGCAGCAGGCAACTGATGTTAGTGCAGACTTGCACGTGATACTTGCCGCGCGCCTCGCGGTGCAACATGCTGTAGTAGGAAACCACCTCATTCACCTGCAACGGCGTCACACCCACTCGTTCGGCCACTTCCTCGACCAATTCGTCGGTGACCGATCCGATTTCATCCTGCGCGAAGAGCAGCATGGGGATCATCGCCGCGCGCTGGCGGCCGGCGGGATAGCTTTCGAGCAGCTTGGCGAATTTGGCTTCCAATTGGGGAGAGAAGGTCATGGGAGGTCTATCGATCCACGTCTCCTAGCATAAAATCCGTGCTGCCGATGGCGGCGATGACGTCCGCGATCAGCGTACCTTCCACCATGCGCGCGGTGGCTTGCAAATTGCCAAAACTGGGAGTGCGCATATGCACCCGGTACGGCTTGGCCGTGCCGTTGGCCACCACGTAATATCCCAGTTCGCCGCGCGGCGATTCAATCACCTGGTAAACCTCGCCTTCGGGCACGCGGAAGCCTTCGGTCACAATCTTGAAGTGATAGATGAGCGCCTCCATCTGCGTCTTCATCTTGTCGCGGTCGGGCAGCACCACGTGCGGAGCGTCGGCCTTCCACGCGCCCGCCGGCATGCCATCGAGCGCCTGGCGGACGATGCGCGCGCTCTGCCGCATCTCCTCGATGCGCACCTGGTAACGCGCGTAAACATCGCCTTCGCTGCGCACCGGCACTTCGAAATCGAACTGGTCGTAACTCGAGTACGGCGCATCCTTGCGCGCGTCCATCTTCAATCCGGCGGCGCGGAGCATGGGACCGGTGACGCCCAGGTCGAGCATTTCCTCCAGTGGAATAATGCCCACGCCGCGCGTGCGGCCGATCCAGATGCGGTTGTTGGTGAGCAGATCCTCGTACTCGTCCACGCGGCTCGGAAAAACGTCGATGAATTTCTTCACCCGCTCCTGCCAGCCCCGCGGCGGCTCCAGCGCCAGCCCGCCGATGCGAATGTAGCTGGTCATCATGCGCTGCCCGGAGAACATTTCGAAAATGCGCAGGATGTCTTCGCGCTCGCGGAAGCAGTACAGGAACACCGACATGGCGCCGATGTCGATCGCGTGCGTGCCCAGCCAAACCAGGTGGCTGTTGAGGCGCGTCAGCTCCACCAGCATCACGCGCATCCACTGCGCCTGCGGCGGAATCTCCAGGCCGAGCAGTTTCTCCACTGCCAGGGCCCATCCTAAATTGTTCGAGAGCGGCGCCAGGTAATCCACGCGGTCGGTAAGGGTGACCGCCTGCTGATAGAACTTGACCTCGAATTCCTTTTCGATGCCGGTGTGCAGGTAGCCTATGTCGGGCTGGCAGCGTACGATGGTTTCGCCGTCCAGCTCCAGCAGCAGCCGCAGCACGCCGTGCGTGGAGGGATGCTGCGGGCCCATGTTGAGCACCAGCGTCCGTCTGCCGGAGCTGAGGTCCTCGCTCTCGAGCGTTGTGGTGATTCCTGGCATCTCCCCTTCGCTCATCGTCAGATCCTCGCACCCGTGATGGGGTAATCCTTGCGCAACGGATGGCCTTCCCAATCGTCCGGCATCAAAATACGGCGCGGATCGGGATGATTCAGGAAACGGATGCCGAACAGGTCGAACACCTCGCGCTCATACCAATTGGCGCCGCGCCATACCGAAGTGACGCTCTCGATGGCTGCGTCCGTTCCATTCACGCGGCATTTCAGGCGCACGCGCTGGTTTTTTTCCACCGAGTGCAAATGGTAGACCACCTCGAAGCGCGGTTCGGCCGGATAGCGGTCGATTGCGGTGACCGAGCTCAAGCGCACGAATTTCTGATCGTATTTCAAAAACCCGCAGACGCTCGCGATCTTGGCGGCGGCAATTTCGAGCGTCAGCTCGCCGCGGTCAAACTTGCCGCCGGTCGCGGCGTCGGCGTCAAAGGCCTCCACGGCTAGAGCCAGAGCGTGTTCGCGCAATTGATCGGGCAGCATAGGAGTGGTTATCGTTTACGGTTCGCGGTGGAATCGGGGGACCAGTCGAGCGCGCCCTTTTTCCAGATATAAAAAAAACCGGCCAGGATCAGCACTACGAACACCAGCATCTCGACGAATGCGAACATCTTCAGCTCGCGATACACGACCGCCCAGGGATAGAGAAAAATGGCTTCGATATCGAACAGGATGAACAGCATCGCCACCAGGTAAAACTTCACGCTGAAGCGGTGCCGCGCATCGCCGGTGGGAACGATGCCCGATTCGTAAGGCATGTCCTTCACGCGGTTGCGCACGCGCTTGCCAAGCAGGTAGGAAACCCCGAGCAGCCCGGCCGCCGTCGCCATGGCCAGCAAGGCCTGCACCAGCACAGGAAAGTACTGTTCAGCGTAAGATTCTGGCATGACGATCCGGGAAAGCTGCGGCCTAACCTTAGACTATAATGGTTGCAAAACTAGAGTGTCAACCGCGATGGAGATCTCCGTAGTCATCAACGGCCAGCCGCGCACCGTGGCCGGGCGGCAAACGCTGCTGGAACTGCTGCGGAGCCTCGGACTCGATCCCGCGCGCCTGGCCGTCGAACTCGACCGCCGCATCGTGAAACAGGCGCAGTGGGGCGACACCGTCGTCGAAGCCGGCGCGCAAATCGAAATCGTGCAATTCGTCGGCGGCGGCTAACCGTGGCGCACGCACTCATGCGTGCCGCGTCGAGACTCGTCTCGACGCGTTTTTCGCCCTGACGTGCGCCGGCAGAAGTCTCGACACGGCACGCACGAGTGCGCCGGCCACGCCCACTCGTTTACGCGAACGCCCGGATGGCGTGAGCTTCGTCGTCGTGAACGTCGAAGACGGTGTACAGCTTGGTGATCTGCAAGAGGTCTTTCACCCGCTTGTTCAGATTGAGCAGCTTCAACTGCCCGCCGCTGTTGGTCACCGTGGTAAAGCCCGATACCAGCTCGCCGATCCCCGAGCTGTCGATGTAGGAAACATCGCCCAGGTTGAGCAGAATCTTCTTCTGGTTCTTGCTCACCATGTCTCGCAGGGTCTCGCGCAACGCACTGGACCCTTCGCCGAGAGTGATTCGACCAGCCACGTCCACCACGGAGACGTCGCCCACTTGCCGAGTACTCAACTTAACGCTCACTGAATAACCTCCCTGGAATATTCAAAGAATCTATTTAGACACCGCAAACTTCACTAAAGTTACTTCGGTTCCCCCAGGCTCCAAACGCCGGGCATGAAAATCGTCCATGAACGACCGGATCAAGAAAATACCGCGTCCGGAGGTGCGCAGCAGGTTCTCCGCCGTCAGCGGGTCGGGCAAGTTCACATAATCGAAACCCTCCCCTTCGTCGGCCACGCGCACCGTGAACCGGCTGCCGTTCATGCTGGCCGAAAAGCGCACCTTCTTGTTCGTGTTATACCGGTTGCCATGCACCACCGCGTTGACCATGCTCTCGCGCACGGCCAACCCGATCTTCATCAGGTCTTCCTCATCGAAACCGGCCCGGCGCGCCAGGCCGACCGCCAGGTCTTCGGCGTGGTCCACGCTCTCCAAAGTGGAATCGAGCGACCTCTCCACGGACTCCGTTGCTGGGCGCGAAAAATCCCCCATTTGGGTAGCGGCCGCTCGGCCAAAGCGAATGGTCAGAATAAATTACCGGAGCCGCGAAAGTCAAGGTCGCTCACAGCGGCACGTATCCCGAACCCTGCCCGCGGAACTGCGCCGGACGCGGCTCCCGGCGCAGTTCCTCAATCAACTCGACCACCTTGTGCTCGATTTCGTCGCGCACCTGGCAGTGTTCCTCATACTTCATGCCGATCGGGTCGGGAATCTCCCATTCCAGGAGCCGCGCCGGCGCCTCCAGCGGAAGCGGGCGCTGGCACATGTTGACAATCAGGTCAAACCGGATCCGAGCCAGGTTCCGCAGGCTCTTCGGGAAGTGATCGCGCATGAGGATGTTCTTCTCCTCCATGGCGCGCATGGTATCGGGCGCGATGCCCCATCCGGGCGCGAGTCCCGCGCTGGCCGGAATCATCACGTCGCCGCCCAACGCGCGCGCGAAGGCTTCCGCCATCTGGCTGCGGCAGGAATTGCCGAGACAGACGAACAACACGCGGGTACGCTGATCGCTCACAGTTTCTCCAGAAACAGCCGATGCACGCGCGCGTCTCCGGTGAGCTCGGGATGGAAGGTGGCGGCCAGATGCGGGCCTTGTTCCACCAGCACCGGATCGCCGGCGTAGCGTGCCAGCACCTTGACACCGTCGCCGGCTCTGCGGATGATCGGCGCACGAATAAAGACGGCCTCGATCTTACCCGGCGAGGTGCGGCGTTCGAAATCCACGCCGGGTTCCACAAAGGTGACGCGGCTGTCCACCTGGCGGCCGTAGCCGTTGCGTTCGACCGCAATATCCATCAGGCCGAGGCTCTCCTGCGCGGGCGCGGAAACGTCGGCCGCCATCAGGATGGCTCCCGCGCAGGTGCCAAATACCGGTTTGTGGCGGGCGAATTCCGCGAGCGGCGCCATCAGGCCATCGTACCGCAGCAGCTTGAGCATGGTGGTGCTCTCGCCGCCGGGAATCACCAGCCCGTCCAGACCGGCCAACTGCGCGGCGTTGCGGACATACACAGGCTCGGCGCCGGCGCGCTCCAAGGCCGCCCCGTGGGCGGCGAAATCGCCCTGCAGCGAAAGCACGCCCACTTTCTTCACTACCATCCCCGGGTCTGCATCAGCTCGCCCTCCGGCAGCTTGGCGATGTCGAGCCCCGGCATGGCCTCGCCCAGCGCGCGGCTGGCTTCGAGCAGCTTCTCCGGATCGTCGAAATTCTTGGCCGCTTGCACAATCGCCACCGCGCGCGCCGAAGGATCGGACGATTTGAAAATGCCCGAGCCGACGAAAACCGCCTCCGCGCCCAATTGCATCACCAACGCCGCATCGGCCGGCGTGGCGATGCCGCCGGCCGAAAAGTTCGGCGTCGGCAGTGTGCCATGCGCGGCCACCCACTCCACCAGTTCGAGCGGCGCCTCCAATTCCTTGGCCTCGTGCACCAGCTCCTCCTTGCCCAGCACGGTGAGCTGCTTCATCTGTTTGACGATGGTGCGTATGTGGCGCACCGCTTCCACGATGTTGCCGCTGCCAGCTTCGCCCTTGGTGCGGATCATCGCCGCGCCTTCGGCGATCCGCCGCAGCGCTTCGCCCAGGTTGCGCGCGCCGCAGACGAACGGCACCTTGAAATCGCTCTTGGCGATATGGTGCTCTTCGTCGGCCGGCGTCAGCACTTCGCTTTCATCGATGTAATCGACGCCCAGCGCCTCGAGAATGCGCGCTTCCATGAAGTGGCCGATGCGCGCCTTGGCCATCACCGGGATGCTGACGGTCTGCATGATCTTCTCGATGACGCCGATATTGGCCATCCGCGCCACGCCGCCATCCTTGCGGATATCGGAAGGCACGCGCTCCAGCGCCATCACCGCCGACGCCCCCGCATCCTCCGCAATCTTGGCCTGCTCCGCATTGGTGACGTCCATGATGACGCCGCCCTTCAGCATCTCCGCCAGCCCAACCTTCACTCGAAACGCTTCGCTCGTAAATTCGATCATTGCTTCTCCCTTCGTGGCGCGGGCCGTCCGGCCTGCAGAGCCGAGAGTCATCTCGGCTTTTCTTTCTTACCCGGCCACTATCTCAAAAAATCTCGACCGGAAGTCGAATTCCGTACTTGCGCCGACCGCTCCCTGCGGTCGCGGCTCCGATACGCAACGGAGCCGCGACCGCAGGGAGCGGTCATCACGATCAAACCACTTCCCGACCTACTCCTCATACCATCGCCGGCGCCGGCTCGCCGCTGGGACGCGCACTCGCCAATTCCGCCGCCGCCAAGTCCCCGATGATGGCCAGCCCGTCGCGGATTTGCCGCGGCTCGAGGCCCGCGAAACTCAATCGCAACCCGCCCGGCTCATGCCGCGACACCGAGAAATATCGCGCCGGCAGATACGTTACGCCCAGCTTCTGCGCGCGCGGCAACAATTCACCTGCATCGAGCGGCTCCGGCAGGCTCACCCACAGGTTCATGCCACCCTCCGGCCGCGTCCAGCGCGTGCCGGGCGGCAGAAACTCGCGGCAGGCTTCCAGCGTAACCCGCAGCCGTTCTCCGCCCGCTTCGAGCAGCCGCTTTCGATGCGCTTCCAAACGCCCGGATTCGGCGAATTCGAGCAGGACCGCCTGCGAGAGCTGGTCGCTGTGTAGATCGGCGGCTTCCTTGGCGTGGCGCAGCCGGTCGAGCAGCGGCTTCGGCCCCACCACCCAGCCCACTCGCAACCCCGGAAAACTGGCTTTCGAGAAACTGCGCAGCAGCACCGTGCCACTACCCTGATCGAGTCGCTTGAGCGCATCGATCGGCTGACCCTCATAACGCAGCTCGCTATACGGGTCGTTCTCCACCACCGGGACGCCGGCCGCCCGCGCCGCTGCGAGCAGCCCGCGCCTCGCCTCGAGCGGCAGTGTGGCCCCGGTGGGATTCTGAAAGTCCGGGGTCACCACAATCAGCTTCGGCCGCTCGCGTTCCAGCACGCGCACCAGGCGCGGAATCTCCATCCCATCCGCGCCCACCGGAACCGCCGCCAGCCGCGCGCCCATCCCTATGAGCAAGTTTTTCAGGCCCGGGTAAACCGGATCTTCGACCGCAACCGCATCGCCCGGCCGCAGCAGCACGCGGCCCAGCAGGTCGAGCCCTTGTTGGCACCCGTTGGTGATCAGCAGATCGTCCGCCGCGCCCGCCTCGCCGCGCCCGTGCGCCTCTTTGAGCAGATAACGGCGCAGCGGTTCGTATCCCGCTGGCGACCCCAACTGCAAAATATCCGCCAGATCCGCACGCGACAGCACCGCCGCGCAACTCAGCCGAAACTCGTCCAAAGGAAACAACTCGCGCGAAGGCCACGAAGTGGCAAAACTGATGGTCTCCCTCCCTAGCGCCGCCGATGGAGGCGCGGCTTCCCTGCGTTCCAACAACGCTCCCCAAAGTGGGGCAGGTCCCCGACCTGCCAACCCGTGCTGTGGGGCAGGTCCCCGACCTGCCAACCCGTGCTGTGGGGCAGGTCCCCGACCTGCCAACCCACCGGCCCCGGTGACGAAGCTGCCCTTCCCTACCTTGCCGGCGATCATGCCTTCGGCCTCGAGCATCTCGTAAGCCGCCGCCACCGTAGTCCGGTTCAGTCCAAGCGACTCAGCCAATTCGCGGGTGGCGGGCAGCCGCTGGTTAGGTCCCCATTCGCCGGAGCGAATCCTCTCCGCAAACTGTTCGTACAGTTGGCGATACAGAGGCACGTCCGACCCATGATCGAGATGCGGCAGAGCGTCCATCCATCCACACCATACCATATTGGTGGAGCATGCTTAAGCTTGCCCGTTGACGTGGAACGGATGCAGGGTTACGGTAGAGACAAGGACGCACCGGCATGAACATTGAAATCACCCGACCCGAGATCGAATCGCTGATTCACCAGCGGCTTCAGAGCGGTGCGTTCACGGATGCCCAAGATGTTATTCTCCAGGCGCGCTACGACGCCGCTTACCTGGAGCTGGGTAGCTTGTGGCGATTAGCCGTCGCATCACTCGATAACGCATTGACGAGAGCTGCGCTGGCTGCCGGCCTCAATGTCGTCCGGGCCTGACGACTTTTTGGGAGCATCCGATGAACCGGAGGCTGACGCTGGGCTGCCCCCGCTGGCGCCAGAGTCCTGAGTTTCATCCGGTCCCCCCAGCGCGCTCTGCCCTCACAAAAACGCGAAGTATAGTTGCGCGCGCGCGAGCGTTCCGCTATACTCCGCAAGTACCACACTTCAAATGGATGACTACAGTGTGGGCAGCAAGTGGGCAGGAGGCGTACGTGGTGAGAAACTACAGAGCTTCGAGTGGGATGACGACCGCAGTCCTGGCGGGTCTGTTGGTCGCGGCGGGCCTTGCCCAGGTTGCCGCCGCCCAGAATGCTCCAGCTCAGAAGAATTATAAGCCCGGTGAGTTCGACGTCTACAGCGCGGCCGCAAAAGACGTCAACGGCAACAATTTTGCGCAGGCGCTCAAGGATCTCGACACCTGGACGCAGAAGTTTGCCGAGACGGACTTCAAGACCGAGCGCCAGTTCCTCTACGTCGTCGCGTATGCCGGCGCCGGCCAGTTCGACAAGGCCGTGGACGCGGCGGGTCCGATGATCGCGGCCGGCGTGGACACCATCTTCGCCGATCCAAAGACCGGCCCCGGCGAGGCGATCCGCGTGCTGTTCGCGGCCGCCACATCGATCGTCCACATCCCCAACCCGACCGCCGACCAACTGGCAATCGCGGACAAGGCGGCCCACCAATTGATGGACTATAACCGCAAGCCGGCAGGCGTGAGCGACGCCGATTGGAACAACGCGCGTGCCCAGTTGCAAGGTCCGGCCAAGGCGGCTCTGTTGTATATGGCCATGCTGCCCGGCAACCAGGCCATGGCCAAGAACCCCAAGGACTGCGCCGCGGCCGAGGCCGCCTATACAAAGGCGCTGGGCGATTACCCGGCCCAAACCGCCATTTCCTACAATCTGGCGCTGGCGCTAAGTTGCCAAAGAAAGAACTCCGAAGCCGTCTATGAGTTTGAGCGGTCCGCCGTTCTCGATGCCACGCTAGGCGGAACCCAGCCCGATCCCGGCAAAATCAAGACCTTCGCCGATAATGCCTACACCAAGGTGCACGGCAGCGATGAAGGTTTAGCCCAACTCCAGGAACAGGTCAAGTCGGCGCCGCTATGGCCCGCCGGCTTCCACATCAAAACGGCCACTGAGATCGCCGAAGAGAAACAGAAGGAATTTGAGCAGTCCAATCCACAGCTCTCGATGTGGATGAAGATCAAAGCCGCGCTGAGCGACAACGACGGCGCGCAGTACTTCGATTCCTCCCTGAAGGGCGCCGCGGTGCCGAAGCTGAAAGGCATCCTGGTCGACGCGAAGCCCGCCTGCAAACCCAACACTCTTCTGATCGCCGTGCCGCTGCCCGATGCGCAAGGGACGCCCGTCGCCGAAATCGCGCTCAAACTGGATCCGCCACTGACCGGCAAACCCGCGCTGAACGCCGAAGTGCAATGGGAAGGCGTGCCCAGCGCGTTCACGGCGTCTCCCTTCCTGCTCACCATGGACACCGAGAAAGCCCAGATCGATGGACTGAAGGTCACGCCGTGCGTGGCTGTGCCGGCGCATTCCGGAGCGAAGAAAAAGTAAGTGGGGCAGGTCCCCGACCTGCCAACCCCCGGGCGCCAGCCCGGCCCATGGTTCGTCGAACTGTCCCTATTGTAAGTCCTGATTCAGCACGGCGGCCAGCCGCGCGCCGGCGCGCTCGATTTGCAATCCGATCACCGCATCGGCCCGGCGTTCATAGTCCGCGCCAATCGCCACGGGCGCGCCAGGCGCGGCCTTCGGCAGCTTGCCGTAAACCACCTGCTGCGCTAGTTTATGCGCTTGCTCCGCCCAGTCGCTCACCGTGCCCTTGGCGAATTTCTTGCGATGGCGCGCGGACGCGGCGGAAAGCCTGGCGAATAAGTCATCCTCTTTGCCCATCCGCGCCAGCAGGCCGCTGTCCCATAGGCCATGCAAGTTGCCGGGCTGACCCTGAAACACGATGTGCACGTCGTTGCCGCCGCGGTCGCCGTTGTTGGAGCTGTGCAGCGGCTGGTGCATGTCACCGACGAAATGGATGACGAACATCAGCGCCTCCCCCCGTTGATCCGCGGGCGCCGCCGGGTCCCGCAGCTTCGCCCGCATGGCCGCAATCGCCGCAATCACGCAATTGCCGCTGGGGCAATCCCGCGCCATGTCCAGGCCCGGCTTATCGATGGGGATGTCCACATAGTGCCAGGGCCCCGTTTCCGGACGGCTCCGCCGGATTTGATCCGGCCAACTGGAAACCGACGCCATGGTGCTGCCCGGTCCCAGAATCTCAGCTACCTTCGCCCGCGCTGCAGCCGTCAACTGTGCTTCGGCAATGCGGGCCACCAAATCATGCCCTTCCGGACCCCAGGCAAGGGCTGGCAAGCCTGCGCAGAGCAGCGCCAACAACCGGTATTTGCGCATTTCTCCGCAAGGGTAACACAGGATGCCCGAACGATTTCTCGCCGCGCTGAAACCTGAGCACCCGTGGCGCGGGCAGTCCTGCCTGCCGTGTCGAGAGTCATCTCGACATTTCTTTTCTTTAAACGTCGCCACGAATGGCGACGCTGCGCGCAGGTGGACGCCCGCCACGAGGCGCCGGCAGAAACACGGCACTGCTGTCCTGCTGGTCGTCCTCCTCGGGCTCCACGTAAAGATGCACATAGTAGCTGGCCAGCCCGCAACCCACTAGCAGGACCAGCAGGATGCCGAGCCAGCGGAGCGTCTTGCCGTTCCAGGTGCGCTCGCCCGATACCGCGGCCGAAGTGGCCTTGACCGCCGAGAATGCCGCTCCGCCACCCAGCAGGAGCTTCAATGGCCACGCCATGTAATCCAGGTGGCTCTGCCCGCCCACCTGGCTCCACAGAACGTAAACGGCAATCAGCGCGATCAGAAACTGGGTGGCGTAAGCGAGGCGGAGAAGGGGCATGGGCGGCGCCGAAACTCCATCTTACGCGATTGGAAGTGCGGGCAGTTCGTGAAGTCGGGAGTCGGGAGTCTTCCTAACTTCCGCCTTCCTGCCTTAGCGCGTGCCCACCGGTTCCGCGCCCACCTGGAACGTGCCGAGGAACCCGCTGCGGCGGTACATGCTGGTCCAGGTTTCGCCCAGCGCGTCTCCCTGGTAAGAATCCTCCACCGTATAGGCCGGCATGGCGTGACGCAGCTTATTCAGTGGCGGATAGAATACTTCCTCGTTGCCGCAGATGTGATCGCCGGAGTTGAGCGCACGCGTCCGGATGGTGGCTAGCGTTCCGGCGGTGAGCGTGGCGGCTCCGCCGTGGATGTTGCCGTTCTCGATGGTCAGCTCCACGGGTTGGTAATCGATCTGCACCACATGATCCAGCAGTTCGCCCGCCTGCGCTTTGGCGAAACTCACCAGCGCCACGCGTTGGGCCGCATCGGCGCGGCTGTCGACGATCAACACTGCCTCGGCCGGGTTCACCGGCTCATAGGGATTGCCCAGCGTATGTTCGGCATGGACCACGCCCACCACGGCCAGGCCGGCCAGATCCACACCGTCCCAGTTTCCATCCGAGATCTTCCATGCGAAGACCGCTTCCCGGCCGTTCATTTCGATTTCGCCGTTGGCGAAGCACGGGCCGGTATAGACATCGGCCGTACGAGCCTCAATGTAGCTGCCTGAAATGCCATCGGCTGGAATAGCCGCGGCCGAAGAGACCAAAGCAGCCGCGCCCATAAGCGCAGCGGCGCACAGAATAATCCGCATCCCGGAAATCCCCCTCTGTTTCGATTATAGCCGGTATGCGAGTTCGCCGTATTGGATACGGCGCACGTCAGGCAAAAGGAGCCCGGCCGTCGAGGTCCGCGCGATCGCCGGTCGCGGTTCTGATTGCAAAGTTCGCGGAACTCTACGAGCCAGCCGCCGCGGCCGGCGCAGTCTTTCGGCTTTGGAAGCACTCGCGGCAATACACCGGGCGTCCCTGCGTGGGCTTGAAAGGCACGGTGGTCTCGCGACCGCACTGCGAGCACGACGTGTGCGTTTCGCTCTTGGCAAAACCGGATCCCGATCCGCCCTGACGTTTGGCTTTGCAGCTCTTGCAGCGCTTCGGCTCGTTCTTGAAATTCTTGTCGTGGTAAAAGTGTTGTTCACCCGCTGTGAAAACAAAGTCCGCGCCGCAATCCACGCATTTGAGAACGCGATCCTGAAATTCCGCCATAACTGGCCCCCGTCTGCGACCCTGACAACTGTCCTGATTGAAGGCGGCGGAGACGCGAATCCCCGCCGCCATTGCTTATTCCACGTCCCGGCGAGTTTTCTTCCGGTTCCGTTTACGAGCCAGCGCTTGCTTGACTCGCGCCTTCTCACCCGGTTTCAGGTAAAAAGAGTGCCGTTTCACTTCTTTGATAATGTCCTCTTGTTGGACCTTGCGCTTGAAGCGGCGCAACGCATTCTCCAGCGTTTCGCCCTCTTGCAGCTTTACTTCAGCCAATCGAAAAACACCTCCCAACTACACCAAAAATTCGAGTGCCGGGCGAGAATTTCCGCGCTCGTAATCCACCTCTTTGTGAGCGGGCGGACACACCAGCGCAGAATTCCCTTACCCTGCACAGAAGGTACTGATATCATAGGTGGTTGAGCGCCAAAGTCAAGTCCAAAGTTCGGCCCGGTCCGGCCGGCGGCCGGCCTGAATCAATGAACCGTTTTCTTTTCATAAACTTATCCTGAAATGGAAAATGTCCTCGCAATTCTTCTCGCCGGGGGTGAAGGTGGCCGCCTCCACCCGCTGACCAAGGAAACCGCCAAGCCCGCGGTCCCTTTCGGCGGCGTCTATCGCATTATCGATTTCACCCTTTCCAACTGCATCAACTCGGGCGCGCGCCGCATTCTGGTGCTGGCGCAGTACAAAGCGCTCGATCTGATTCGCCACGTGCGCGACGGCTGGAACATTCTGTCACCCGAGTTGGGCGAATACATCGAAGTGTTGCCGCCCATGAAGCGCGTGCATGACGACTGGTACCAGGGCACCGCGGATGCGGTGTTTCAGAATTTCCAAAGCATCGAAGCGGAGTCTCCCGAGCTGACGCTGATTCTGGCGGGGGACCACATCTACAAGATGAATTACCGCGAGATGCTCGAATGCCACGGGCACCACCAGGCCGATATCACCATCGCCACTCTGCAGGTTCCGCCGGAGGAGGCGGGCCGGTACGGCATCGCCGAAATCGACGCCGGCCATCGCATCGTGGGATTCGAAGAGAAACCGCAGCACGGCCACCCCAAGCGCTCCCGTTTCGACCCCACCATGGTAAGCGCGTCGATGGGGATCTACGTCTTCGATACCGGCGTGCTGTTGCAAGCCTTGCACGAGGACGCCGAGGATGCGGCCTCGGGCCACGATTTCGGCCACGACGTGCTGCCGCGGCTTTTGAGCCGACGGCGCGTCATGGCTTACGATTTTCGCGACATGAACGCCAAGCAGGTGCGCTACTGGCGCGACGTGGGAACGCTCGACGCCTACTATGACGCCAACATGGACCTGGTGGACGTGGAGCCGCTGTTCAACCTCTACGACCGCCGCTGGCCCGTCCGCACCAGCTTGAAGCAGCAACCGCCGGCCAAGTTCGTCTTCGCCCAGGAAGGCCGCCGCATGGGCGTGGCGATGGATTCGATCGTCAGCGCCGGGTGCATCGTTTCCGGCGGCCGCGTGCTGCGCAGCGTGCTGTCGCCCGGCGTGCGCGTCAACAGTTATTGCGAAGTGGAGTATTCCATCCTGATGCCGAACGTGGAGATCGGCCGCTGGAGCCGTCTGCGGCGCGCCATCGTCAACACCGGCGTCAAGATTCCGGAATCGAGCACCATCGGATTCGACCTGGAAGCCGACCGGGCGAAAGGCTACACCGTGACCGAAGCCGGCGTGGTGGTGGTGGGATAGGTGGGGCATGCTTTAGCTTGCCAACGCCCGCTTGCGGGCGCATTTTTTTCCAAGGAGCAATACTAATTATGAAAAAGGTAGTCCTGCTGCGCCACGGCGAAAGCTCGTGGAACAAAGAGAACCGGTTCACCGGCTGGACGGACGTCGATCTTTCCGAAAAGGGACGCCAGGAAGCTGGCGAAGCCGGCGCCGTGCTGAAAGCCGGCGGGTATCGGTTCGACGTAGCTTACACGTCGGTGCTGAAACGCGCCATCCGCACGCTGTGGATCGCGCTCGACGAATTGGACCTGATGTGGATTCCCGTCCACCGTTCCTGGCGTCTCAACGAGCGTCATTATGGCGCGCTGCAGGGCTTGAACAAAGCCGAAACGGCGGCCAAGTACGGCGAGGCGCAAGTGAAGATCTGGCGGCGCAGTTACGATGTCCCGCCACCCGTTCTTACTCCCGGCGACGAGCGTTTCCCCGGCCACGACCCACGCTATGCGGGCTTGACCGCCGATGAACTGCCGCTCACCGAATGCCTGAAGGATACCGTGGCGCGTTTCCTGCCGCTGTGGCATGAGACCATCGCTCCAGCCATCCAAAGCGGCCAGAAGGTACTGATTGCCGCCCACGGCAACAGCCTGCGCGCGCTGGTCAAGTACCTAGACAATGTCTCCGAAGCGGCGATCGTCGAGCTGAATATCCCCACCGGCATGCCGCTGGTCTACGAGCTGGATGACGACCTGAAGCCACTCAACCGCTACTACCTGGGCGATCCTGAGAAAGTGAAAGCCGCCATGGAAGCCGTGGCCGCGCAAGGCAAGACCAAATAACGGTAGGACAGACCATCGCCTTTCGTGGTCTGTCAATGCTTGGCCAGAGTGCGAGACAGACGACAGAAACTGATCGTCTGTCCCACCTCCCTTGCCTGCGCCACCATGCGATAATCACACTTCAATGACCTGGTTCCGGGTTCGCGTGCCGGCCTCCAGCGCCAATCTGGGAGCGGGCTTCGACGCATTAGGGATGGCCCTGGGCGTCTATCTGACGTGTCGTTTCCGGCCGGCCGCGGCGCTGGCCATTCGCGCCGAAGGGCGGGACGCCGCTTCCATTCCCACTGGCAGCGATAATCTCATCTGGCAGACGGCCGTGTCGGTAGCCGAACGGCGCGCTTCGGCGATGCCGCCGATCGAGCTCGAAATCCAAAACGACATTCCCATCGGCAAGGGCATGGGGTCGAGCGCCGCTGCGCTCACCGCCGGCGTCGTGATCGCCGACCGGCTGCTCGGTTTCGGCTGGAAACCGCTGCGTATTCTGGACGAAGCCGCCCGCCTGGAAGGCCATCCGGATAACGTGGCGGCCTGTACGCTGGGCTCCATTGTGGCCAGCGCCATCGATGGCGGCGGCGTGGCGCGCGCGGTGCGGATGGAATTGCCGCAACGCTTCGGCGTGGGCGTCGTGGTGCCGGATTTCGATCTGCCCACGGCCAAGGCGCGCGCCGTGCTGCCGGACAGCTATAGCCGCGAAGACGCCGTGTTCAACGTGCAGCGCGCTTCTCTTTTAATTGCCGCGCTATCGGCCGGAGCCACCTGGGCCTTTCCGGCGGCGCTCGAAGACCGCTTCCATCAGCCGTATCGCATTCCGCTGGTGCCCGGCCTCGACGAGATCCTCAAGCTGCGCGCGCCAGGCCTGCTCGGCTGCGCGCTGAGCGGCGCCGGACCTTCCATCCTGGTGTTCTACGAGCGCGGCTGCCAGGATGTCTGCGGGCTGGTGCAGCAAATCTTCCGCCTGCACAACCACGATTCCGAGATCCTGCTCACCGGCATCGCCAATCATGGATTCGAACTGGTGGAAGAGACTGAGACGTAGGCCGCTCGCACGGATCAGTAGTGGTACCGGCAGGCTAGAATCCGGATCTTGTCTTCCTCAACTTGATAAACGAGCCGGTGTTCCTGATCGATGCGCCGAGACCAAGAGCCGGACAACTCGCGTTTCAAGGGCTCGGGCTTTCCCAGACCGGTAAACGGGTCACGCTGAATTTCGCGGACCAGTTTCATGATTCGAAGTGCCTGCGCCCGGTCCCTTTCGACCCACCACGCGAGATCCTCGAATGCCGAAGGGTCAAATTCTAAAGTTTCTCAACCACAGCCTCGATCGAGAGTCCGCCCTGGCGCTGTCGTGCGGCTAGCAGGCGCTCGGTCATCGTCTCGGATTTGAGAAGATGCGCTGTCTCCCGCTCCGATTCGATTTCGCGCCAGAGTCCAATCGGGACAATGACGGCGGTCGGTTCGCCGGCCTCATTGGACACGACCTGGATCTCGGCGTTTTCCATGCCTTCAGTGTACGACATCCTCGCGGCTAGCATGCGACACTGGACGATCCGGACCTCCGCGTTTCCCACGCCTTCAGTACACCGTTGCCGATCGTCCGGTTGCGCCACCTCGCCATGGTCTGCTATAAACGCTTGAGTCCCGCAGCTCAATTGGGTTCGGTCGATATGCCGGATAAAAAGAAAACTCCCTCTGCCAAGAGTGATGAGAAGCTCGTGACGAGACCGCCGGCCGCCAAACCAGCCGGCGCGGGATCTTCGCGCGCCGCCGAGACCGCTGCGGCGCCCGGCCCCGGTGAACAACTCCGTGCATTCGAAGCCGCCATGAAGCAGTTTCACGAACGCCACCTGGCAGCCGCGCGCGAGCTGTTCGCCGCCGCCGCGGCCGGGCCCGAAAGCGACGTGGCGAATCGGGCGCAACTGCACATGGCGATGTGCGACCACCGGCTTCAGCAGGAGACCGTGAAGCTGCAATCGGCCGAGGACTATTACAACTATGGAGTGGCGCTGATCAACACCCGCAAGCTCTCCGAGGCGCGGCAGAATCTCGAAAAGGCGCTGGCCATGACCCCGCAGGCCGATCACGTTCATTACGCCCTGGCGCTGGCGCAGGCTCTCGGCGGCGATCTGGAAACCGCGCGCGTCCACCTGGAGCGCGCCATCGAACTGGAACCGCGCAACCGCATGATCGCACGGCAGGACGCCGATTTCGCGGCTGTCGCCCGGCACCCCATGTTCGGCGCGCTGCTGTATCCTGAGAAAAAAGGCTGGTAGCGGGGCGCCCGCGGAGGCGCGCCGGTTGAATGAATCTGAATTCCGAAGTCAACTTCGGCGAATCTACACTTCCACAATGGAGGACCACGAAGAAACAGGCCTTGTATCAGAGCACGGCTTCAGCCGTGCCGGAACGGGTTGAACTCGACGGGCTTCAGCCCCTGGGCAGGCAGACAGCGGCTAAAGCCGTCAGAATGTGCGTTGTCGGCGGCACGGCCCAAGCCGTGCCCTGATACAAGGCGTCCAACTTCGGAATCCAGGATGAATCGACAAGCACCCCTGCGCGTAGTCGCGATCGGCGGCGGTACCGGGTTGTCGGCGCTGCTCAAAGGGCTGAAGCGTCATGCGCTCCCGGACGGCCCGTTGCGGCCCGCGGTGGATATCACCGCCGTCGTCACGGTCACCGACGATGGAGGATCGAGCGGCCGGTTGCGGCGCGAACTGGATGTCTTACCGCCGGGAGACATCCGCAACTGCATGGTGGCGTTGAGCGAGGATTCCGGCCTGCTGGGGCGGCTCTTTCAGTATCGCTTCGCGGCCGGCCGCGGGCTCAAGGGCCACAGTTTCGGCAATCTCTTCCTCACCGCCATGACGCACGTGATGGGCGAATTCCCCGGCGCGGTGCGGGCATCCTCGGAAGTGCTCAAGATCGGCGGCCGCATCTTCCCCTCCACCGACGCCAATGTGTCGCTCGAGGCCGTGATGGCCGACGGCACCCGGGTCGCCGGTGAAACCCGCATCAGCCACAGCCGGAAGAAAATCCGCGCCGTGCGTCTGCGGCCTTCCGGCGCGCGTCCGCTGGCGGCCACCCTGCGCGCCATCGCCGCCGCCGACGTCATCACGCTGGGACCCGGATCGCTGTTCACCAGCGTCATTCCGAACCTGCTGGTGGAAGGCATACCCTCCGCGATTCGCCGTTCCCGGGCCGTTAAGGCCTGCTTCGTCAACCTGATGTGGCAACCCGGAGAAACCATGGATTTCCGCGCCAGCGATCACATCCGCGCCATCGAGCGCCACGCGGGAGGCAAGCTGCTCGACTTTTGCGTAGTCAACACCCGGCCGATTCCTCCCGCCATGAAAAAGCGCTATGCGCGGCAGGCCGCCCTGCCGGTGGAAAACGACCTCGCAGCGCTATCCAAAATGGGCCTCAAGGTGATGACCGCCGACCTGGCGCAACTCACCGGTGTCGTCCGTCACGATCCCGCCGCCACCGCTGCCGTGGTGGTGAAACTGGCCCAGGAGGGCCGCCGGCGAGGCTGACTACATCGGGCGGCGGCACCGGAGAGAATGAAATGGCGCAGCGCCGGATACTGCCTGCGTAAGCTGCCGGCTCGGCGCAAGTTATCATTAACTATTCAACTATTCGCAGTAGTTTTTTTGGCAATTTGTCAACGTTTTATTGCTTTATTTTCCGCCATATAATCGCCTTAGTGGTAGAATAGGCCAAATGGGATGAGGTGACCCCGTTTGTACTGTCGGCATTGTGGCAATAAAATCGGTCCCTCGCGGCTCGTGAACGACGCGGCGTTTTGCTGCGACGCTCATCGAGAGGCATATGCTGAGCAACTCAGCGTGTTGCCGGAGCCAGTGAAAGCGATGGGTGTGCCTCCTTCACCATCGCTGGCGCACCCGAGCCCGCAGGATGGTGCACTGGAGAAAGCCCACTTCAATTTCAAATTCAAGTTGCGCCATACCGAAAAACCGGCAAGACTCGGCACGCCGATTGCCGTCCTGCCTCCCTCGTTGCCGCACCTGGCGGCGGCTCCGCCTCCCATGGCCGGAGTCAAGCCATTTGCGCCGGTTGCCACCGAGCGTATAATGACGCCCGCCATGAGCCGTCGTTTCCATGCCCGGCAAGCCGATCCGGAACTGCCAGCGTTCGCCCTCGATCTTCCCGGCGCCGGGCCGTCGAGAGGCCAGGAGGAAGAAACCTGGGTGCGGCTGCTGGCCGCCGCGCCGGTGGAAAGAATCGCCGTCGCGCGCGCCACGAATTCCCGTCTCTACGCGCAGCAGGCAGATCCGGACTTGCCCGTGTTCGCCATTGGTCTTCGCGGCCCGATGCCGGCGAGAGGCCCAGAGGAAGAAACCTGGATGCAACTCCCGTCCGCCGCGGCGGCGGAGCGGATATCCCTGGCGCGGACGAGTGCGGTGGTCGCCTTCCCCGTCTTTCAAACATTGCAGCCGGTGATGGGATCGCTCGCTTTGGCGGACCCCATTTCCGCCAACGCCGCGGACACTATCCCCTCGCCGCAGGCGGCAACGCCGGTTCCGCGCACCGCCGGGCCGATGCGGACTGTCGCGATCGTGGCTCCGTTAGCGCACAAATCCGTTCACCGCGGGTATTTCCCGGAAGGCCCGGAACGGGCGGCGCCGGCATTGCCGGTCGCCGAGAGTGCCCGCTCGCTGGCTACGCCGGTTTCCGGCACGGTTCCCGCCGCGCCTCCTTTGCGCCTGCCCAGGTTCGGTGATGGCCCCATGCCGAACCAGGGAATGCCTTCGGCGCCGTTCGTCTTAGCTGCGGCACGCCCAGCCGCCGAGGTTGCCATGCCAACCCAAATTCCGCAAGCGCCTGTGTCCACCGTCACCCTCCGGCCTCCTCAACCACGGCAACCGATCAAGCCCGCGGCGCTGGCTTTGGCGGATGTGATGCCGCTCGAATACTTCTGCTCGCGAGGGCCGCGCGCGAGCGCTCACGGCATGGGATGGATTATTCCGTCACTGGCGGTCACCGCTCCCCGTTTCACGGCGCCGCTATCGGTCGAACACGTGCAACCGCTCCCCGTAGCGACCGTCGAGAAGCGCAAAAGGCCTGCATTCGCGGAGATCTTTACCCTCCCCGAAGCCGCCAGCCGTTCCACGGTGCTGCGCGATGTGAGCTTGAGGATCGCCGCCTGCCTGGTCATTGGCGCCATGCTTTGGTACGGGGCCAGCTATCTACGGAGCAACCACGACGCCGTCATCGGCTCGCTGTCTCCCACCTCCGGGCAGACCTTGTCGGCGGAAGATTCGCCCGCCCTCCACGGCAATCCAGCGCCCGGATCGGGCGGCTTTGTTTACCGCGTCCGCTCGGCTATTTCCAGACGCGCCGAGGTGCACCTGGACGACGGCTTCCACAACGGTATGGCGGCTTGGGGCACGCCGCAGAATTCCTGGGCGCCCGGCTGGGTTCGCCACTCGGAAGGTTATGTCACGCCAGGTAAGCTGGCGCTGTTTCGGCCAACCGTTCATTACACCGACTATCGCCTCGAGTTTTTCGGCCAAATCGAATCCAAGAGCATGGACTGGGCTGTGCGCGCCGCCGACGACGCCAATTATTACGCGATGAAGTTCGCCGCCGATGGCCCCGGGCCGCGCCCCGTGGTGAGCATGATTCACTATCCCGTCGTGGCGGGTGTCAAGGGCCAACGCGTGGTCACTCCCCTCAATATCATGATCCACGATCACACCGCTTATCACGTAGCGGTGGTTGTGCACGGCGATCGGATCACGACCTCCATCGAGGGCGAGGAAGTCGACAGCTTCGTGGATGGCACGCTCGCTCGCGGTGGCGTCGGTTTCTTCGCCGATGCCGGCGAACAGGCGCGCCTGTATTGGATCAAGGTTTCCAAGAATGAGGACTTGCTGGGGAGGGTTTGCGCCTTCCTGAGCGGCGGCAGTTCCGACACCGCGCAGTTGGAGCTCCCAGCCGGTACTCCGCCCAGCCCCGGTTCCGGAACCCCTATCGACGCCAATCAATTCGCGTTGGCGGCTGGATTTGGCCTCATGCGCCGCAATGCGTTCAGCCGAATTTCGGATCACCGGAGGTTTTTGTTATGGCGTTCCTGACTGGCTCAGATCCTAGTATGACGAGCTTAGGGACCTTCCTGGACCCGAGCGTGACTTCAATCGATCAACCCACCAAACAACCCGACCGCGGCAACAAGACCCTTTCCCGCGCCGTCGCGCTTCACCTGGAGGGCAAACGCGAAGCCGCCGCGCGGACCTTGAGCAAGGCCATCGAGGCGGGCGAGCGCGACCCGGCTCTATACGCCGCGCTGGGACACGTGCAATTCGAGTTGCGCGATTTCGAACATGCCGCCGCCAGCTACCGGACGCTCACCGAGATGGATCCGGCCCACCGGACGGCGTATTACAACCTGGGCGTATGTTTGGGAAACGCGCAGCAATGGAAACTGGCCGCCGACGCCTTCCGCAAGTCTTTGGCCACCGATGCTGCCCGCGTGGATGCGAACCTGGGACTGGGCATCGCCTTGATTCGTTCCGGCAGCCCCGCGCAGGCCCAGGAATCGCTCGATCGATATCTCACGCTGTTTCCCGAGCACGAACCAGCCATGTTCGCTCGCGCCGTGGCTTTGCAGCAACTCGGCCGGCATGGCGAAGCGGTCGAACAATATCGCAAGGTGCTGGCGCGAAATCCGCGCAGCGAGGAAGCCCTATCCAATCTGGTGGCGCTGTTTCTGGACCGTCGCGACGGCGAATCCGTGCGCCGTTACGCAGCCATGCTGGCCGAACTGCGGCCCGGCTCCAGTGTGGCCCTCGAGGCCCTTGCCACTCTCGCATTTGCCGACGAGGACTATCCGGCTGCCGCCCGCTACGCCCGTGAACTCGCCACCGCTATGCCCGACCGGTATGAGAACTGGTTCAACCTGGGCGTGGCGCATCACCAGATGGGAGACCTCGAAAGCGCCGCCGACGCCTACTCGCGGGCGGCCGCGCTCAACCCATCCTCGGCGCCGGCGTTTCTCAATCTGGGCGTGATTCGCCAGGAGCTCGGCGATCTTGCCGTGGCGCGCGACTGTTACGAGAAAAGCCTCGCGCTCGAACCCGATCAGCCCAGCGCAACCTGGAACCTGGCGCTGGTGCTCGAACAGCTTAACGACCGGCAGCGCGCTGAGAACCTCTATGCGCAAGTCCCCGAGACGGCGTTCGAGTGGTGCGACGCTCACTTCCGTTTGGGTTACCTCCGCTTGCTGCGCGGAGACTATCACGCCAGCGCGGAAGCCTTCCAGGCCGTGCTCGCCAAACAACCCAACTGGGCCGAAGCCTGTTTGAACGCCGGTATTGCGTTTGCCCGTTCCGGCGACGCCGCGTCAGCCCGCCAGTTCTTCACCGAGACTGTCATGCTGCGCCCCGATTCGAGCGACGGCGTGCGCGGCCTGGCTGCCCTGGCGCTCGAACAGAACGAATACGAAGAAGCCCTGGAACTGCACGAGCGCCTGATCGAAATGGGAGAGCGCAGCCCGGAGGTGTTTTACAACGCCGGGCTGATCTGCCAGAAGCGCGGCCATTTTGCGGACGCGATCAGCTTTTACCAGCAAGCCATCGAGGCCGATCCGCAGTTCGCCGAAGCATTGCTCAACATGGGCCACGCCCAGATGGCATTAGGCAACGAGGACCAGGCCCTGGCCTCGTGGCGCCGCGCCATCAAGGAAAAGCCCTCCCTGGCCGATTCGTACTTCGAGCCCGTCGACCCGCACGCCTAAGCGCAATACTATTTGCCTAAGTCGTGGCGCGGGCTCTCAAGCCTGCAGAGCCGAGATTCGTCTCGGCTTTTCTTTTGCGCGCCGAATGGGCGATCATCGTCGCCGATTGCCGGTGGGTGCCGCGGTAACGCCGGCGGTCTTGCCGCCGGTGATCGTGTTACGCGGGCACCGCAACGCGGTTACGCGGGCACCGCAACGCGGTCATTCTCGCAAACGTGCCGCGAAATGGGAAAGCAAGAGCACCGGCGGCAAAGACCGCCGGCGTTACCGCGACGCCGGCGCGCTCCTTCCCCCCACTGGTAAAATAGAATCTCCACTCGAGGAGGGAACCTGATGGCGTTGTCTACCCGCCGCAAGGCGGTGGTTGTGGATGTGGGAGGTGTGCCGGTCGGCGGCGATCATCCGATTGTCGTGCAATCGATGACCAACACCGATACCGCCGATGTCGCCGGCACGGTGAACCAGGTGATCGCGTTGGCCGCTGCCGGCTCCGAGTTGGTGCGCGTCACCGTCAACACGGAACACGCCGCCGCAGCCGTCCCCAAAATCGTCGAGACCGTGCGCCTGTTCGGCTCGCGCGTGCCCATCATCGGCGACTTCCACTACAACGGCCATATCCTGCTCAAGAAATATCCCGAGTGCGCGCGCGCCTTGGCCAAGTACCGCATCAATCCCGGCAACTCGGACATCGGCCGCAAGACGGACGATAATTTCCGCACCATGATCGAAGTCGCCGTCGAGAACCACAAGCCGGTGCGCATCGGCGTCAATTGGGGGTCGCTCGATCAGCAGTTGCTGACCCGCATGATGGACGAGAACTCGCGCTCCGCCGAACCGAAAGACGCGCGGCTGGTGACGCTGGACGCCATGGTCGCGAGCGCCGTCGAATCCGCGCAAGCGGCCGAGCGCTACGGCCTGGCGCACGATCTGATCATCCTGAGTGCCAAGGTCAGCGGGGTCGAGGACCTGATCGACGTCTATCGCGCGCTCGCCGCGGCCTGCGATTACCCGCTGCATCTCGGCCTCACCGAAGCCGGCCTGGGCAGCAAGGGCATCGTCGCCACTACCGCCGCGCTGGCGCCGCTGCTGCTCGAAGGTATCGGCGATACCATTCGCGCGTCGCTCACGCCGCTGCCGAATGGCGACCGCACCGAGGAAGTAATTGTCTCGCAGCAGATTTTACAATCGCTGGGCATGCGCAGTTTCACGCCACAAGTCACTGCCTGCCCCGGTTGCGGCCGCACCACCAGCACTTTTTTCCAGGATATGGCCGACCAGATCCAGACCTACCTGCGCGAACAAATGCCGAAGTGGAAAGAGAACTATCCCGGCGTGGAAACTATGAAGGTAGCCGTGATGGGCTGCGTGGTGAATGGTCCGGGCGAATCCAAGCACTCCCACATCGGGATTTCGCTGCCCGGAACTTTCGAGGAACCGAAGGCCCCTGTCTACGTGGACGGCCGCCTCAGCCTCACCTTGAAAGGCGACCGCATCGTTGCCGAGTTCATCGAAATCCTCAACGCATACGTGGTCAGCCACTATGGCGCGGCAAACGGAGCCGCGACCGAAGGGAGCGGTCAGGCGATTGACCGTCGACCAAGAGTTGCGGCGATAGCGGACAAGGGTTGAGACCAGGCCGCTCCCTCTGGTCGCGGCTCCGTTACGGTTGCGGCTCCGTTTGGCCGGTAATTGTGTTATGCTAAAAAACGTAACCAAACGAGAATAAGAGAAGACAAGGAGCAGTACTCCAAGAATGGCACTGGCGGTCGAAGCAAAACGGCAGGTATTTACCACTAATCAACGCCACAAGACCGACACGGGCTCGCCAGAAGTGCAGATTGCCCTGTTGAGCCAGCGGATCACGCTGCTGACGGAGCATTTCAAGGCGCACAAAAAGGATCATGGTTCCCGCAAGGGACTATTGACCCTGGTTGCCAAGCGGCGCCGGCTTCTGACCTACCTGCGCAATACGGACCCTGAGTGTTACAAGGCAGTCTTGTTACGCCTGGGCATCCGTCGTTAGTCATTCTCCGGAAGCAGTCCTGTTTTCCATACGAAGAAGCGGGTGCTTTCGAGGACCACATTCCATCCGACCTGGAAGCCGGTGCGGCCCGCGCCGCATGGCTCGACTTCCCTATTCCGTCAACTCCATTCTCAAATGGCTCTTTCTTTCGAGGAAGGGCCGCATTGCGACTCGTGCGGGGCTGGACCCTGGCCGAGACTTAGAGGTTTTTGAAAAGTTATGATTCACACAGTTGAAGTTGACCTGGGCGGCCGTAAGATTACCTTTGAAACAGGTAAGATGGCCAAACAGGCGAACGGCGCGGTCGTCGTTCGTTCCGGTGACTCGGTAGTTCTGGTCACCGCTTGCATGGCCGATCAGGCCAAACCGGGAGCCGGCTTTTTTCCGCTCACCGTTGACTATCGCGAGTACACTTACGCCGCCGGCAAGTTCCCCGGCGGTTTCATCAAGCGGGAAGGGCGCATGTCGGAGAAAGAGACTCTCACGTGCCGGCTGATCGACCGTCCCGTGCGCCCGTTGTTCCCCGAAGGTTTCATGAATGAAACCCAGATCATCTGCATGGTGCTTTCGGCCGATCCCGAACAGGACCCCAACACCCTGGCCATCTGCGGCGCCGGCGCCGCGCTCGCCATTTCCGATATTCCTTTCGAACACGTGCTGGGCGGCGTCCGCGTCGGCATGAAGGACGGCCAGTATCTGGCCAATCCCACCTACACCGAAGGCCGCGAATCCAAGCTGAACATCGTCGTGGCAGGCACCGATGGTGGCATCGTGATGGTGGAAGCCGGGGCCCAGCAGGTCTCGGAAGCCGAAGTTCTGGGCGCCATCGAATTCGGCCATGACTGCTGCAAGTCGATCGCCAAGGGCATCCGCGAACTGGTCAAACTGGCCGGCAAGCCGAAACGCGCATTCGCGCCGCCCGTGCTGAATCAGGAGATCTACGCCGCCATCGAGAAGGCCGCGCGCGTGGACCTCACCGACGCGCTCAACACCCAGAAGTACCCGAAGCTGGAAAGCTACTCCAAGGTGCACGCCGTGCGCGAGCGCGTGCTGGAGCCGATTGCCGAGGAGCAAAAGGCCGAGGCCGGCAAGTGCTACGACGCGCTCAAGGAGCGCATCTTCCGCGACGAGATGCTGAAGAACCGCCGGCGCCCGGACGGCCGCGCGTTCGACCAGGTTCGCCCTATCGATATCGAAACCAGCGTGCTGCCGCGCACCCACGGCTCGGCGCTTTTCACCCGCGGCGAGACCCAGGCGCTGGTCACCGTCACGCTCGGCACCAAGGACGACGAGCAGCGCATTGAGTTGCTCGAGCCCGGCGAGGTCACCAAGCGCTTCATGCTGCATTACAATTTCCCGCCGTTCAGCGTCGGCGAGGTCGGCTTCATGCGCGGCCCCGGCCGCCGCGAAATCGGCCACGGCGCGCTGGCCGAACGCTCTCTCTCCGCGCTCATCCCGGATGAGACCGCGTTCCCCTACACCGTGCGCATCGTCAGCGACACGTTGGAATCGAACGGTTCCAGCTCGATGGCAGCCATTTGCGGCGGTTCGGTGAGCCTGATGGATGCCGGCGTTCCGGTCGCCGCGCACGTCGGCGGCGTGGCGATGGGACTGGTCATGGAAGGCCACCAGTACGCCATCCTGACCGACATCGCCGGCGCCGAGGATCACTACGGCGACATGGACTTCAAAGTGGCCGGCACCCGCGAGGGCATCACCGGTATGCAGATGGATATCAAGGTGCCCAACGTCTCGACCGCCATCCTGCAGGAAGCGCTGGAACAGGCGCGCCGCGGCCGGCTCTTCATCCTCGATAAGATGTACGCCGCCATCGCCGAACCGCGGCCCAATATGTCGCAGTACGCGCCGCGCATCTACACCATCCATATTCCGACCGATAAGATTCGCGACGTGATTGGACCCGGCGGCAAAGTGATCCGCGGCATCGTCGAGCAGACTGGCGTCAAGATCGACGTCGAGGATGACGGCACCGTTCGCATCGCTTCCGCCGACGAAGCTTCCGCCAACAAGGCCATCCAGATCATTTCCGACATCACCGCCGTGGCCGAGGTGGGCAAAACCTACCTGGGCAAGGTGGTGCGGCTGGTCGATTTCGGCGCCTTCGTCGAAATCTTCCCCGGCACCGATGGCCTGCTCCACATCAGCGAAATCGCCGAAACCCGCATCAAGGACGTACGCGATGAGTTGAAGGAAGGCGATCAGATCCTGGTCAAAGTGCTGGCCACGGAAGGCAACAAAATCAAGCTCAGCCGCAAGGCCGTGCTGCGTGAGCAGCGCGAGAAGCTGAAGACCGGCAAGACCGAGCCGGCCAAAGCCGAGCAAACTCGCTAAATAGCCTGTAGGGGCCGGCATGCCCGGCCCCCTCGAGTTTCTACCTGTTGGGTTACTTCATTTCCAATCGCAGCATCTTCTTCTTCGTGGCGCTGTCGACGGTTCCCACCATTCTCGCCCTTCTCGCCATCCGCCCCGATGAGATCGATTACGAGCTGGCGCGCGGCGCGAAGGAAGAGGGCGATGACAGCAAACCCGTTGCGGCGCACGCTCTGCTCCAGGATCGGCCGCTGCTGGTCTTCCTCGTCTGCGCCGTGATGTGCCATCTTGCCAACGCCGCCAAAGGAGCGTCAACCGCATGATCACCATCCTCCTGCTCATCCTGTCGAATTGCTTCATGACCGTCGCCTGGTACGGCCACCTGAAATACGGTCACGCCTGGCCGCTCTGGAAAGCCATCGTGGTCTCGTGGGCAATCGCGCTGTTCGAATACTGCCTGGCGGTGCCCGCAAATCGCCTCGGCTACACCCATTTCTCGGGATTCCAGCTCAAGATCATTCAAGAGGTCGTCACGCTCTTCGTCTTCACTGGATTCGCGATCCTGTTCCTGAAAGAGAAACTCGCGTGGAATTATCTCGTGGCGTTCGTCCTTCTTGCCTTGGCCGCGTTCTTCGCCTTTGCATTCAAGGCTCCCGGCCCAGCCGCCTGATTGGTGGGGCAGGCGCTTCCGCCTGCCAACATGTAAGCTGCCGTCGCTTCTCCGAAAAACCGCGCAGCAGCGCGGATAAGTCAGTTCTTTTTAATCTGCGTTCATCTGTGTTCATCTGTGGCTGATCATGCTTTCGTGTTTTTCGGCAAGCTCTTAGAGAACGCTCTGTTCCACCTTCGGCAATTGGGTATCGGCCACGGACCGGCACATGTGGATCGAGAGATCCTCGACATTGTGCAAGGTAAAGACGTGCGTGTCCGCTTCGTGCGGCGTGCGGATGCGGAAGAAGTCAACGTCGCGCACGTCGTCCAGCACAAACGCCGGGCGCAGATCCGCCTTAACGGCTACGATCTCGACATCGTCAAACCGAATGCCCTTGGCATGGCGGACATAGAAACCGTGCGACGGCATCGTGCCGAACATATCCGGTTCGGGATAGGCGCCTTCTTTCTCGGGTGGCTGGATCGCCGCCTGCTCTTTCGTACCGCCCCCTTGGTGCCACACCTGCACGTGACTGATGGTGACGTCCTCAATGGCATGGCCCGGAATCCCGCTGATGACGGAGCCGAGCCGGGACACGGAATTGGAACAGACCAGGTTGCTGATGATGACGCGCTTGATGGTGCCCACTGGCGCCCCCGCCGGCCCGCGCATGCGTCTGCCCAGGCGCAGGAAAATCGGCGCACTCATGATGTCCCGCATCGAGATGTTGGTGATGGTGACGTCCTCCAGCAGCGCGCCATCCACGGATTCCAGCGCCAGGCCCTGACACCCCTCGAAAACGCAGTTGGAGACGGTAATGTTACGGAAGCCGCCATTGGATTCGGTGCCGAACTTGATTCGGCCGGTATACGGAACGCGCACGCCCGGAGCGAATCGCTTGTAAGTGCCATCGAGCAGCGTGCCTTCTTCAAAGCAGCCGCTTACATAGCAGTTAGTGATGGTCACAAACTCGGTGGGCTTGGCCGAGCCTAGTCCGTAACAACTCTTCAGGCAGATACCGTCATCCCAGGGAGAGTTGACGTAACAATTCGAGATGCGAACGTTGCGGCAGCAATCGACATCCATGCCGTCCCGGTTGGTGTCTATGCGGAGGTTGTCGATGGTAAGGTTATCGACTCCCGTGGCCAGGATGCCAAAGTGCCCGCCGTGCAGGATGGCGAAGTCGCGCAGCAGCACGTTATGGCAGTTCTTCAGAGCGATGGCCTTGTTGCCCACTCCGGGGTCTTCCGCCACCGGTCCCGGCGAGTGTCCCCTGTCCCATCCCCTGCTGAGTCCCTTTCCCCAGATGAGTCCGGGGCCCAGAATGGCGATGTTACTGATTCCCTCGCCCCAGAACAGGCTGTTATGCCAGTGGCTGTGGCCATAGTCCTGATAGGCCTTCCAGTCGTTCGGCTCCGCCGCGTCGTAACCGCCGCTTGTTCCCGGCGCCATGGGATCGGCCGCCACAACGGTGGAACCCTGATCGAGATATAGGTCGACGTTGCTGGCGAGATGTATGGACCCGCACAAGTAACTGCCGGCGGGAAACAACACAGTTCCGCCTCCCGCCGCGGCGGCGGCTGCGATGGCTTTGTTGACCGCCTCGGTGTCGAGCGCCTTGCCGTCTCCCACCGCTCCAAACGACCGCACATTCAAAGTCCCGCCTTTCGGCGCAGGCTCGGCTGCCCTGGCGGTGCCCTGGCCCGCCTGAACGGCGAGCGCGGTGCCGGCAAATCCCGTCCCGGCACGCTTCAAAAACTCCCGGCGCAAATTGCTCTCAGTCGGCATGGACTTTTCTCCCGTGAATACGCGAAGAAAGAGTATAACGACGCCCGGCCCAGACCGGTACCGTAGTTTCCCTAAACTGATTCTTTAGAAATACTGATCCGAATTACCGAAACCTGTCCTGACGGTGAATCGGCGCCGCAAACCAAGGTAGGACGGACGATCGCCTTTTGTCGTCTGTCGCGATCGGCCTCCAGCCCGCAAAACCGGTAGCGCCGGCGATCTTGTCTCCGGTGATTTGCCCGAGATTCCCGAAACTTCGAGGCGGTTTTTCGACCCTGCCAGCCCGCCCCGCCGAAGCCCGACGGACGACAAAAACCGATGTCCTACCGCTAACTCTACGCTCGCGGGACGCGCGCCGCCGCCGCTTCCATCATCAGGAAAAACGCCTGGCCTTCCGCCGCTACCCCCGCATGATCGAAGTTGGGCGCTCCGCAGACCCCTTGCACAAACCCGTACTGATCTACTTTGGCGCGCGCGGCGGTTCGCATACGGTCCGCGGGTGAAAGGTAGCCGCCAGGTAGCCAGCCGCCATCCACGCCGGTATAGATACTGAAAGCCAGCATCTGCGCCAGGTTGGTCTCCACAAAGCTGTCCGGCCGGTCCACCACATTATGGAAGAGTCCGTCCGGCCGTTGGTGCGCCAGGCACCCATCCAGCAGTTCCTTCAGAAATGCGGACACCCGCCGCCGTTCCGCCTGCCGCTGCCCCGGCAAAGCCGCCATCACTCGCGTGAGTCCCGCCGCCGCCCAACCGTTCCCAACTCCCCAATAAGCCGGGTCCGGAAACTGCTGCCGGCCGTCGTCCCAGATATGCGCCAGCAGCTTCTTTTCCGCACTCCAGAGACGCTTCCGCAGACCCTCGATTTGCAGCATGGCTTCGTCATAGTGGCCGGTCGCCGCCAGAAATGGAGGCGTCGTGTAGAAACTGTCCGACCACATCTCCGCGGAGCTGAAGACGTGGTAGCAGGTTCCATCCGCGGCCCGCGGTGTTTTCTTGAGAACGAACTCGAGCAGCCCGCGCGCGGCCTCCCGCATTTGCGGATCGCCCGTCAATTCCCCCGCGCGCCAATATGCCGTTCCGCCCATGGCCGGATCGGTCGCCCCGCCACCAATGGCCGCCAGCCGCCCGTCAGCCGCCTTCTCGACAATCGCGCCCTTGGCCATCAGGATGACCCGCTCGCGGTCGTTCATATCGAGAAATGCCTGGGCCAGAATTCCCTGCTCCCAGGAATGGCGCTGCATGGCCAGCGCGGCTTGCGCAACTTTCTCGAGAAGCCCATCTTTGGCCGCGGTGGCTGTGCTCGGCCGCGCTACTCCCAGCGCCGCGCTGCCATACAGGAAACTCCGCCGGTTCATCGTCCAATTCCTCTCTCAATGTTCGGACTTGGCTCGCCGCTGCCGCCGGTCATCGTCTCACCCCTGCCGGAGTGTAACAGCCAGCGCGCTTTCGCCCGTCGCATCGCACCTTCGAAGAATTCTTTGGACTAGATTTTTCTTCCCTTTTTGTTCGCCTTCTGATATAGTGTGGCGCATGAGCCCAAAACCGCAACACTACGACTTCGCCAACCAGTTACTCGCCAGCAAGGATTTCTTCGACCGCTCCACCAGGGTCCTCGATGAGGCCGACTCCGGCTTCCGTCCGAAGCCCGATATGATGACCGTTGCGCAGCAGGTTGCGCACGCGGCGCAGACTCTCGATTGGTTCATCCAGGGCGCTTCCCGGCCCGAGGGTTTCGACTTCGATTTCGCCAGCCACGCCGCGGCCCTCCAGAGTGTCACCTCGCTCACCGCCGCACGCAGGGCGCTCGAAACCGCATACGCGAACGCGCTTCATTTCCTCCGCTCGCGCAGCCCGGAGGATCTGGCGCAACCGCTCCCGCCCGGTCCGGTCATGGGTGGCCAGCCGATCAGCGACATCGTGTGGGCGATGGTCGAGCACACCGCCCATCATCGCGGCGCCCTGACCGTCTATTCCCGCGAGTTAGGCAAAGTGCCCGTGATGCCCTACGCCGGGTAAGTGGATCGCAACGAGTTCATCCGCGCCGCGACTGTTCATCGGAGCCGCGACCGTTCATCGGAGCCGCGACCGTAGGGAGCGGTCACGCCGAATCGACCGTCCGCTATTCAGTCTACTCAGCCGCTGTTCCTCTGATTACAGCCGGTTAGGCTGCGGCCCGGCTGCGACGGGGTTCTGCCCAAAGAGCAGTGTTTGAAGCTTCGACCTCACCGCTCCCTACGGTCGCGGCTCCGTTAGATAATCCGAGCCGCGACCATAGGGAGCGGTCACGCCGAAACGAGCGCCCGTCCGACAGAACCGAATCAAATCGCCCGAGGCCCTAACATCCGTCCGTCGGCTCGATGCTGATGTTCGCTGTGCAGCTCAAGGCTTCACACTAACCGCCTTGCCCGCATAGACCACTTCCCCGTCCACCTTGGCCGTGGCGCCGATGCCAGCGCCATGTTCGTCGCCTACGAAGACTAGCTTGAACTGGCGGCTGCCGGCCATTCCAGGGAAGCTGCCATGACGGTCGCCAATGGTCAGCGTCTGCGCGGCCTCGTTCCATTCGATTGGAATCGTCGCGTAGGCGCCTTTCTCGTAGTTATAAGTGTCGTTCTCGTCTTCGTATAACGTGAAGTGAGCGTCGGCGCCGCGGTAGATGCGCAGCTCGATCGGGTCGCCCGGCTTCTCGGCCGCGTACTCCACGTCCGGGCCCATCGGAATGATCGAACCGGCGCGCACGTAGAGCGGAATGCGGTCGAGCGTCACCGGCGCGTCAACGGTTTTGCCGCCTTCCGTGACGTTGCCGGTCCAGAAGTCGTACCACCGCGCCTTCGGTAAATAGAGGTGCCGCGTGGTGGCAGAGGGCTCGGTAACCGGATTCACCAGGATCGACGGGCCGAACAGAAACTGGTCGCCGATGTTCTCGGCGCGTGGATCGGTGCGGAAATCCATCACCAGCGGACGCATCGGCGTGTAGGCATCGCTGGTGGTCTTCCATGCCACTGAATAAATGTACGGCATCAGCTCATAGCGCAACGTGTCGTAGGCCGTAAGTATCTTCTGCGCGTCCGCGCCGTAGGACCACAGCTCGTTCTGGTCGTTCGTACGGGTGACGTGGACGCGGAAGATGGGGCAGAAGGTGCCGAACTGAAACCAGCGGATGAAGAGCTCTCGATAAGCCGGATCGTTGGGATTTCCGGAGGTGAAGCCGCCGATATCGGTAGTCCAATAAGGCAGTCCGGACAACGAGTAATTCAGCCCGGCTGGAACCTGGCGGCGCAGCGTCTCCCAATCCGAATTGACGTCGCCCGACCAGGCCGTCACCCCGTTGCGCTGCGAGCCTGCAAACGCGGAGCGCGAGAGAATAAACACGCGTTTCTGGTCCGAGGCAGCGCGCTGGCCTTCATACACAGCCTTCGTGGTGAGCAGCGGAAAAACGTTGGCGTAGCGCGCGCCGTTGCCCGCGGCGACATGATTGGTCACCATCACGCTATCCTCGCGGGCCTCGGTCTCCGGTTCGGTGGTATCCATCCACCAGGCGTCGGCGCCGATCTTGAAGAGCGAGTTATCAATCAGGTTCCAGTAATATTTGCGCGCTTCCGGGTTAGTGGCATCGTAGAGCGCCGTTCCTAGGGGATGATATGCCTTCACCTTGGTTCGGTCGATGAAAAGGCCTTTGCGGTCCATGTCGGTATAAACGTCGGAGCCGGGATAGAAATAGGGCCACACCGAAATCATCAGGTGAAAATGAATGGCGTGTAAGTCGTCCATCATCCCCTTCGGGTCCGGATACTGGCCGCTGAACTTGAAGGACCCCATGGTGGTCCACCAGAACCAGTCCTGCACGATGTTATCGGCGGGGATGTGCAGCTCACGATATTTGTGCGCGACGCTCAACAGCTCCTGCTGGGTCTTGTATTTGTTCTTGCATTGCCAGAAACCATAGGCCCAGCGGCCGAACAGCGGCGCCTGGCCGGTCAGTTCGCGATAACCGGCGACGATCTTATCGAAATCCGGCCCGTAGAAGAAGTAATAGTCGATCGAGTCGGCGACCTCCGAGGTGATGTACAAGGCGTGGACGAACCGGTTGTTGAATCGGCTGCGCGAGGAGTTATTCCAGAAGATACCGTAGCCTTTGCTCGAGAGCAGCATGGGCACGGAGATATTGGTGTTGTCCTGCGCGATGTCGACCGATTCGCCATGATAGTTCCACACGCCGCTCTGGTGCTGACCGAGCCCGTAGAACGCTTCAGTGGATCCCCACAGACCAATGAACGCCTCGGCGTGATAGGTCTTCTCGCCATTGACGGTCACCGGCGTCAGCGTGTTGGGACCTTGCTGCACCAGCGGCTGGCCGGTGGCGGCGGCGTAAGCCAGCGTACCGTCGGCGCGTTCCACGGCCACGCGCATGCGGGCGGTCGAAATCAAAACGGCGCGCGGTGTTTCGGTCACCGTGAACGGAACGGCCGGCCAAGCGGTCTTGACGATGACATCGTTGGGGCGATCCGGGAATTGGGCTGTAGGAGAATAGGTGATGTGAAAGATGGAGTCGGTCGAAACGGCGACGCGCAGGGCGCCGGTTTGCATCGTGAACACAATTCCATCGGCTTGTTTCTCAAAACTCTTCACCGGGTTTTGCGGAATCCATTGCGCGCCGGCACTGCCGGCGAAAAGAAAGAGGACGAAAAGGGCGAGGAGCAAACGGGTGGCAAGGCGCGGCATGGCGCAGGTCCGATGTTTGAGCATCCCTGGATTATATCGCCCGGCAGTTTTATTGGCCGCGGTGGCAGCCGAACCCTGCCCTAATCGGTTGTGGGGCGGACCCCCTGGTCCGCGGGCGCCCCCCCGGTCGCCCATCCCGCGCTCGACCATCGATACTCACTGGCTTCGTTCACCAGCCCTGCCCGCACAGGATCTCCCTCAATGTAGTTCCGGATGTTCTCGAATTCCCGCTCATGCCGCACCAGATGGTCATAGCTCTCATCTTGCCAGAAGGGGCTTCCCGTCAATGCCAACATCGTGTTGGCCCGCTTGGCCGTTATGCCTTTCAAGGATTTCGTCAGCTTGGGCAGTGCCACGTCGGCCGCGGACCAGAGGGGTCCGCCCCACAAGCACCCAGTTCGTCGCGTCGTTCGTGGTCGTGCGTCGCGAGCCGGCTGGGCTGTCATGCGCGCGCGGGGTTACTATCTTGTTGAGGAATCGTCGAGGAGCTATTTTCATGAGGAACACGATGCGGTTGGTTGCGGGGCTGTGCCTGCTTGGGGCGTGGGGCGCGGGAACCGCCTCCGCGCAGTATCAATATCCATTTCAAAACCCGGATCTGCCGTCCGAGCAGCGGGTGCGCAATATCCTCTCGCTGATGACGCTGGACGAAAAGGTCCTCTGCCTGGGCACCGATCCGAGTGTGCCGCGGCTGGGCATTCACGGCACGCGCCACGTGGAGGGACTGCACGGCCTGGCGCTGGGCGGACCCGGCGGCTGGGGACGGCCGACGCCGATCCCGACCACGCAGTTCGCGCAGGCGATCGGCATGGGTGAGACATGGGACCCGGACTTGGTGCGCAAGGCCGGCGGTGTGGAAGGCTACGAGACCCGTTACATTTTCCAGAGCGAAAAGACGCATCGCGGCGGATTGGTGGTGCGCGCACCCAATGCCGACCTGGGCCGCGACCCGCGCTGGGGGCGCACCGAGGAGTGCTTCGGCGAAGACGCCTTCTTCAACGGAACCATGGTGGTGGCGATGGTCAAGGGTCTGCAAGGCGACGACCCGAAATACTGGCTGACGGCTTCGTTGATGAAGCATTTTCTCGCCAACAGCAACGAAGACGGCCGCGATGGATCCTCTTCCAATTTCGATGAACGGCTGCTGCGCGAATATTATTCCGTGCCTTTCCGCATGGGTGTGATGGAAGGCGGATCGCGCGCGTACATGGCGGCGTACAACGCCATGAATGGAATCCCGATGACCGTGAATCCGATCCTAAAAGACATCACGGTCAAGGAATGGGGGCAGGACGGCATCATTTGCACCGATGCCGGCTCGCTGCGGAATTTGGTCGAGCGGCACAAGTTCTACCCCGACCTGCCGAAGGCCGCCGCTGCCTCTGTCAAGGCGGGCATCAACCAGTTCCTTGACAATTACATCAGGGCGGTACACGACGCGCTACAACAAAACCTGCTGACCGAGCGCGACCTCGACGCGGTGCTGGAAAATGAGTTCCGCGTGATGATCAAACTCGGCATGCTGGACCCTCCCGAGCGGGTTGCGTACACCAAGATCAAGGGCGATGAGGACGCCTGGAAGCTGGGCGACCACAAGGCGGTGGCGAAACAGGTGGCGCTGGAATCGGTGGTGCTGCTGAAGAACGCAGGCGGCTTGCTGCCGCTCGACCGGAGCTCGCTGAAATCGGTTGCCGTGATCGGCCCGCGCGCGAACGACGTGGCGCTGGACTGGTACAGTGGAACGCCGCCATACACGATTACGCCGCTCGACGGAATCAAGGATAAAGCCGGCTCGGTGAAGGTGAACTACGCAGCCAATAACGACGGCGATGCCGCGGTGAACGCGGCCAAACAATCGGACGTAGCGATTGTGTTCGTCGGCAACCATCCCACCTGCGACGCGGGGTGGGCCAAATGCCCGACGCCCAGCGATGGCAAGGAAGCCATGGACCGCAAATGGATCGACCTGGAGCAGGAAGCGCTGGTGAAGCAGGTGTACGCAGCCAATCCCAAAACCGTGGTGGTGCTGGTTTCCAGTTTCCCCATCGCCATCAATTGGACCCAGCAGAACGTGCCCGCCATTCTGCACATCACGCACAACGCGCAGGAGGAAGGCTCCGCCATCGCCGAGGTTCTGTTCGGCGACTACAACCCGGGAGGCCGGCTGGTGCAGACGTTCCCGCACGGGCTCGAACAAGTCCCGGCCAAGATGGACTATGATATCCGCCACGGCCGGACTTACATGTATTTCCAGGGCGAGCCGCTGTATCCCTTCGGCTACGGGTTGAGTTACTCGACGTTCCGGTACTCCAATTTGAAAACCAGCGCCGCGACCTTGCGCGCCGGAGGCGAGATTACCGTCAGCGTGGATGTTACGAACACCGGCAAGCGGCAGGGCGACGAAGTGGTGCAACTGTATGTGAAGCATATCAACTCCGGCGTGGACCGGCCGCTCAGGGAATTGAAGGGCTTCCACCGAGTAACGCTCGCGCCGGGCCAAACGCGCACGGTCACGCTGCCGCTGAAGGCCGAGACGCTAGCCTATTGGGACATGGCCAGACAGCGCTGGGATATAGAAGCCGACCAGCTAAGCCTGATAGTAGGCAGTTCCTCGGAGGACAAGAAGTTAGACAAAACGATTGCGGTGGTGAGGTAGGATAGACCATCGCCTTCCGTGGTCTGTCATGCCCCGCCGAGGTAGGATAGACCATCGCCTTCTGTGGTCTGTCATGCACGCCGAGGTAGGACGGACCATCGCCGAAAAACCCAGGTAACGCCGGCGATCTTGTCGCCGGTGCTCTGCCCGCGATTCCCGGGACTTTGGGCCGGACCCTGTCATGCCTTGCCCATGCGCGGAACCTTGACGACAAGAACCGATCGTCCGACCTACCGCGCCAGCAGCAGCTTCGCCAGCAGCGCGGTGCGATCGGCGATCCGATTGATGAGGATGCTTTCGTGCGCGGCGTGAGCGCCTTCGCCAACCGCGCCCAAACCGTCGAGCGTCGGGATCCCCAGGGCCGCGGTGAAATTGCCATCCGAGCCGCCGCCGGTCGCGGATTCCTCCAACTCGATTCCCAATTCGAGCGCCAACTTGCGCGCCGTTTGAAACAGCCGCTTTCCGGCGGCGCTCGGTTCGAGCGGCGGTCGATTCAAGCCGCCGCTGACCGCGATTGTGCAGCGAGGGTCGAACGGCTTCAGCGCACGGAACTTCCGTTCCAGCACCGCTGCATCGCGCAACCGCGCCACGCGGATATCCACTTCGGCGCGCGCTTCGGCAGCCACCACGTTGGAGCGCGTGCCGCCGGCGATCACACCTGGATTGACCGTGATGCCGCGGCCGATATCGGTGAACCCAGCGATCGATTCAATCTGCCGCGCCAGTTCCAGCACCGCGCTCGCGCCGGCTTCGAAATCCACGCCGGCGTGCGAGGCCTTACCGCGCACCGTCACTGTGAAGACGCCCACCCCTTTGCGCGCGGTTTTGAGCTTGCCCTCCAGGCCGGTGCCGGGTTCGAGCACCAGCACGGTGCGACTGCGCCGCGCGTTTTCCTCCGTCAGCGCGCGCGAGCTCACACTGCCGACCTCTTCATCGGAATTGAGCTGGAGCAGCACCCGCGAGGGCACCGGCAAATCGAGGTCGCACAGCGCGCGCGCCGCGGCAATGAAAATCGCGATCCCCGCCTTCATATCCAGCACGCCCGGTCCCGAGAGGCGCCCGCGTTGAGTGCGAAACGGCATGTCGCGCAGCGTGCCCACCGGCCAAACCGTGTCCGAGTGGCCCAGCACCAGCGTCTGCCCGCTCTTCTTTCGGCCCGGCAGCTTCATCTCGGCGAGCAGGTGATGGCCGAAGCGCCCGCCGGGAACAACCTTCAGCCGCGCCACCGGCGCCAGCGTTTCGCCAACCAGATCGACGAACCGGTCCACCGCCGCGCGATCGTCGCTGGGCGATTCGCATCCGACGAACGCCCCGATCAGGTCCAGCATCACAGCCTGGTAACTCTTCACTTGCCTGAGAATCGGATCCACGGCTGTTATAATACTCACTCCATGGCCATTTTGGATATCAATGAAATCCGGGACATCCTCCCGCACCGGTTCCCATTCCTGCTGGTGGACCGCATTATCGAGCTCGAAGCCGAGCGCGTAGTCGGCATCAAGAACGTCACCCACAATGAACCGTTCTTCACCGGCCACTTTCCGGATTTCCCCGTCATGCCGGGCGTGCTGATTATCGAGGCCATGGCGCAGACCGCCGGCGTGTTGGTGTTGAAGTCCATCCCCGACCGGCATCGCAAGCTGGTGCTGCTGGTCGCGGTGGAGAACGCGCGTTTCCGCAAGCCGGTGGTGCCGGGCGATGTGCTGCGGATGGAAATGAAGGTGCTGAAGCGCAAAGCCACCGTCGCCAAAATGGCGGGCGTGGCTACGGTGGAGGGCGCAGTGGTGGCTGAGGTGGAAGTCATGTGCAAGCTGGCGGACAAGGAAGAAAGCGCCCCCGCCCAGACGTAGCCAATGCCGATTCATCCGACCGCGATCGTCGACGCGCGGGCGCGCGTGGCGGAAAGCGCTGAAATCGGCCCTTACTGCGTGGTCGGGCCGGAAGTCGAAATCGGCGCCCGCACGCGGCTGATGGCCAACCTCTACCTGGAAGGCCCCACCTGGATCGGCGAGGACAACCTCTTCTTCCCTTACAGCACGGTAGGCGTGGCCTCGCAAGACCTGAAGTATAAGGGCGAGCGCGCCGAAACGCGCATCGGCCACCGCAACCGCATCCGCGAGTTCGTCACTATCCATCGCGGAACCGCTGGCGGCGGGCTGGCGACTTCCATCGGCAGCGATAACCTGATCATGGTGCAGGCGCACGTGGCGCACGACGTGCGCATCGGCGACCACGTGATCCTCGGCAACAGCGTGGGCGTAGCAGGCCACGTCATCATCGAAGATTGGGTGGATGTCAGCCCGTTCAGTGGCATCCACCAGTTCTGCCGCATCGGCCGTCACGCGTTCGTCGGCCCGTACAGCGTTATCAAACAGGATGTGATGCCGTATTCGCTGACCAGCCACAAGCCGGAATCGGCCGTGTTCGGCGCCAACTCGATCGGCCTTGAGCGGCGCGGTTTCGACAAGGCGACGGTCGAAGCGCTGCAAACCGCCTTCCGCCTGCTGACCCGCGCCGGCCTCAACACCTCGCAAGCCATCGACCGCATCCGCGCCGAGGTTCCCGCGTTACCCGAGGTCGAGGAACTGATCGCCTTCATCCACGCTTCCGAGCGCGGCATCATCAAGTAGAGCATTGATGTGACCGACGCACCCACCGGCTCCGGGTGTGCGGCGTAGAAGTCGGAACTCGCGCCTTGTATCAGGGCACGGCTTCAGCCGTGCCGCCAGGCCGGCCGCCCAAGGCTTTAGCCACTGCGGCCTTCCTGAGTGCGCAGGGGCTGAAGCCCATAGTTTTCTCTGATCCTACGGCACGGCTAAAGCCATGCCCTGATACAAAGCCGAAGAGCACATCCTTGTGTACCTCTACGCTCGAATCCAAGCGAATTCGTTAGGAATGGAGAGTCTCGCCATCGTTGTGTCGCGTGCTCACCAGCTCTATGACGCCGCCGGCCGCGGGTGGTAAGATTGCAGTGGAATGTCCGCAGGGCTGCGCAGAGTGGGTCGGTTTTGCATTTGGGTGGCGCTCTGTCTCGGCTTGGCTTTGGTGCGAATGATTGACTACACTCTAGCCGGAGTTTGCCTGCTGTTCTGCGCACCCCTCCTTCTGGAGGGCGTTCTGGTCTTCGCTCTGATCCGTCTGCGCGACCCCGCCCCTCCTCGGATGTCCATTCTCCAGGGCAGCTCGTCCACCTGACGGATATCATGCCTGCGACGCCTACGCCATCAACCTAAGTAAATGCGCTACGGTCTAATTGCCGGGAATGGCCGCTTTCCGCTGCTGGCGCTCGAAAGCGCACAGCGGCTGGGCCTCGATGTCACGGTAATCGCCATCGAAGAAGAGGCATCGCCCGAAGTCGCCAGCATGGTTCCGCGGTGTCACTGGATCTCGCTCGGGCAATTGAGCAAGCTGATCGAAATCCTCAAAAGCGAAGACATCACCGAAGTGGTGATGTGCGGGCAGGTGAAGCACGCCAAGATCTTCTCGTCGATTGTGCCCGATTGGCGCCTGGTGAAGCTCCTGGCATCGCTGCCCTCGCGAAATACCGACGGCCTGATTGGCGGCGTGGTAAAAGTGCTCGAAAGCGAGGGCATTCACCTGCGCGATTCCACCTGGCTGCTCAAGCCGCTGCTCGCTACCGCGGGCGCCATGACGCGGCGCAAACCCAATAAAGAGGAAATGGCCGACGTGGAATACGGCTGCCGCGTCGCCAACGCGCTGGCCGGTTTCGACGTCGGACAGGCGGTCGCGATTTCCGAGCGTGCCTGCGTCGCGCTCGAAGCCATGGAAGGCACTGACGCCATGCTGCGCCGCGCCGCTGGCCTGGTCAATGGCCGTCGCCTGGCGTTGGTCAAAGTGGCGCGCCGCCGCGAGCATCTTCTTTTCGACGTGCCGGCGGTGGGCCGCGCGACCATTCCGGTGATGCGCGAGTGCGGCGCCACCGTGCTCGCCGTCGAGGCCGGCCGCACCCTAATGCTCGACCGCGCCGAGATGATCGAGGCCGCTAACGAAGCCGATATCGCCATGGTCGGCATCGAAGCCTGAAGTTTTGCGATCCCTTGCGCTTGCTATAATCCGGCCTGGGAGCTTGTTGGTAACCACTGTGCGACTGCAAGCGGGCGTTGGCAGGCGAGAAATCCGCCCCACCGATGCCCGTGCCGCCGAACGGCTTGCAAAGCAAGTGGCGCAGGCGCTTTCGCCTGCGAACCCGCAAGCAAAATGAGGCACTGATGCGACATATTTCGCGGTTCACCATCGTCGCCGCCGCCCTTCTGCTGGGCGCGGCTGCCTATTGCCAGGCTCTGCCGGCGGGCGTCCAGAAAGTCACGTCGGTCGAAGGCATCACCGAGTACGCCTATCCGAACGGCCTGCACGTGCTGTTATTCCCGGACACCTCCAAGCCCAAAGTCACGGTGAACGTCACCTACCTGGTGGGTTCGCGCCAGGAAGGTTACGGCGAAACCGGCATGGCGCACCTGCTGGAGCACCTCATGTTCCGCGAGACCAAGACGCGCACCAACATCAAGAAGGAGCTGACCGACCACGGCGCGCAGATGAACGGCTCCACGGCATGGGACCGCACCAACTACTTCGAAACCATGAATGCGACCGACGAGAACCTCCGCTGGGCGCTGGAGCTGGAAGCCGACCGCATGGTAAACACGCGGGTCGAAAAAGAGATCCTCGACAAGGAAATGACGGTGGTGCGGAATGAGTTCGAGGCGGGCGAGAACAACCCCATGAACATGATGTTCCAGCGCCTGCTCGAGACCGCCTACCTATGGCACGCCTATGGGCACCTTCCCATCGGCAACCGCTCCGACATCGAACACGTGCCAATCGAGCGGCTGGCCGCTTTCTATCATAAGTACTATCAGCCTGACGACGCGGTTCTGACCATCGCCGGCAAGTTCGATCAGAACACCATCCTGCAATGGGTGGCGGATACGCTGGGCCGCATTCCGAAGCCGGCGCGCACGCTGGAAGCGACCTACACGGTCGAGCCCACGCAGGATGGCGAGCGCTCGGTAATCCTGCGCCGCGTGGGAAGCGTGCAGGGCGTCGCGGTAATGTATCATATTCCGGCCGGCAGCCATCCGGATTCGGCGGCGCTCGAAGTGCTCACCGACATGATGGGCGACACACCGTCCGGCCGCCTGTACAAGGCGCTCGTGGACAGCAAGAAGGCCGCCGCTACCGGAATGCTGCATCTCGAGATGCACGATCCCGGCGTAATCCTGGCCTTCGTGGTCCTGCGCCAGGAGCAATCGCGCGACGACGCCCGCGATATTCTCTTGAAGAATATCGAAGGCCTGGCCGCCAACGCTCCCACCAAAGAGGAAGTGGAGCGCTCGAAAACGAAAATATTGAAAGAGATCGATCTCGCTCTGGCGGACACGCAGAAGATCGCGTTGGCGCTGAGCGAAGTGCTTTCCGAAGGCGATTGGCGACTGCTGTTCCTGGAGCGCGATCAGATCAAGAACATCACGCCCGAAGACGTGCTGCGCGTGGCCAAGGCTTACCTCAAGCAATCCAACCGCACCTATGGCGAGTTCATTCCCGACAAGACGCCGGACCGCGCCGAGATCCCCGCGGCGCCGGACCTGGTCGCGGTGTTCAAGGATTACAAGGGCGGCGAGCAGGTTTCCCAGGGCGAAGTATTCGATCCGGCGCCGGCCAACATCGAAGCCCGCACGAAACGAATCGCGCTGCCGAACGGAATGACCCTGCTGCTGTTGCCCAAGCAGACTCGCGGCGGAACGGTTCATGTGCAACTGGGCATCCGTTTCGGCGACGAGAAATCGCTGACCGGCAAGGAAACGGCGGCGGAAATGGCGGGCGGAATGTTGGTGCGCGGCACCAAGACCAAGTCGCGCCAGCAGATTCAGGATGAGATGGATCGCCTGAAGGCGCAGATGAACGTGGGCGGCGGCGCCACCGGCGCCTATGCCAATATCGAAACGGTAGCGGCCAACCTGCCCGGCGCGCTGCGTCTGGCGGCCGAAATTCTGCGCCAGCCATCCTTCCCCGAAGGCGAATTCGAACCGGTGCGGCAGACCCGGCTGGCCGGCATCGAAGCGGCCAAGACCGAGCCGCAAGCGCTCGGCCCGCTCGAGTTGCAGCGCCATTTGAAGCCCTATCCGCGCGGCGACACGCGTTACGTGAGCACCTTCGACGAGCAGTTGGAAGACTTGAAGAAGGTCACGCTGGACGACGCCAAAAAGTTCTACACGGAGTTCTACGGCGGCGGCAACGCCGAGCTGGTGATCGTGGGCCAGTTCGACGAGGCGGCAACCGAGAAGCTGGCCACCGAGTTGTTCGGCGATTGGAAGAACGCCAGCCGCTTCGAGCGCGTCCCGGAGCCGTACAAAAAGGTGGACGCGATCGACCGCAAAATCGAAACTCCCGACAAGGAGAATTCGATTTTCGACGCCGGCATGAACACCCGGCTCAAGATGGACGATCCCGATTACGCGGCCACCATGATGGCCGACCGGGTCTTCGGCGGAACCTTCTCCTCGCGCCTGGTGCGCCGCATCCGCGACGCCGACGGCCTCAGCTATTACGTCCATTCCTCGATTAACGTGACCGGCAAGGACGACGGCGCCGAGGTTTCGGTGATGGCCATTTGCGCGCCGAAGAACGCGCCCAAGGTGGAAGCCGACTTCCGCGAGGAGCTGGCTCGCGCGCTGAAGGACGGCTTCACCGAGGCCGAAATCGCAGCCGAGAAAAAAGCCTGGAAGGATGAGCTGACTTTACAGCGGTCCGAAGACGGATCGCTCGCCGGCCTGCTGCTGAGCCGCGAGCGATTCGGCCGCACCATTCAGTTCGACCAGGCGCTGGAAGCCAAAATCGATAAGCTCACCGTGGACGAGGTGAACGCGGCGTTCCGTAAGCACGTCGATCCGGCCGCACTCAGTTACGTCAAAGCCGGCGATTTCAAGAAAGTCGGCGTTCTGCAAACGCCGTAGCAAGAGAGTGATGGCCACGGATGAACACAGATAAACACAGATAAGAACAAAGCCAGACCAGAATTTCGCGTTTCGAAATTTCGGGTTTTGTTTTTTCTTTATCCGTGTTTATCTGTGTTCATCCGTGGCTAATGTGTTCATCCGCGGCTCCGAAACAATTATGTCGAAAATCAAACTGGCGGTAGTGGGAGCGGGGCAGTTTGGCCGCAACCACTGCCGCGTGGCGCGGGAAACCGGGCGCGCCGATCTCGCGGCGATCGTAGATATCGATCGGGCGCACGCCGAAGAAGCTGCCGCGGCGCACGGGGGCGTGGCCCTCACCGATGCGCGGGAGCTCGCCGGGCGAGTCGATGCCGCCATCGTTGCGGTGCCCACCAGCGCGCATGAGTCGGTCGCTTGCGCGCTGCTCGAGGCCGGCATCGACGTGCTGGTCGAAAAGCCGATCGCAGTGGACGTTGCCGCGGCCGGCCGCATCATCGATAGCGCCGCCCGCAACGGGCGCGTCCTGCAAGTGGGGCACCTGGAGCGTTTCAATCCGGCCGTTCTGGAGCTGGAGCGGCGCGCCACCCTGCCGCTGTTCTTCGAGATCCACCGTTTGAATCTGTTCAGCCCGCGCAGCCTGGACGTGGACGTGGTGCTCGACTTGATGATCCACGACGTGGATATCGTACTCGCTTTGGCCAGGGCCGAACCCGCCGAGATCCGCGCAGCGGGGATTTGCATTCTCTCGCCCAAAGTGGATATCGCCAACGTGCGGCTTCAATTCCCCAACGGCTGTGTGGCCAATCTGACCGCCAGCCGCGTATCCACCGAGCGGGTGCGCAAACTGCGGCTCTTCCAGCCCCAGCAGTACCTGTCACTCGATTACGCGCGCCAGGATCTGACCATTTTTTCCGTGGATGCCGCCCGGCAGATCGGTTTCGTGCAGCCGCCGCTCGAGAAAAAGGAACCACTGAAGCTCGAACTGGAAGCTTTTCTAGATGCGGTGGAAAGCCGCACCGTGACGAAATGCTCCGGGGCCGCGGCGCGTCGAACATTAAGTGTGGCACTGGCGATTCTTGATAAAATCGAAGAGCACTCGCAAGTGGTCTCGCACACATTGACCGCGGGATGGAAACCGTAGCAAATCAGCCGATTGACGCCGAACTGCACCTGCTCACCGATTGGAGCGATCCCGGCGCGGCCGCGCGGCATCGTAAAGCGGCCATCCTTACTATCGCGATTCACGTGGCAGTGGTGGTGGCGCTGTTCACTCTGCCGGGGTTGGAAGGGCCGCGGCAGGCGATCGAGCGCACCTTCACCCCCCTGATCGAGCCGCCCACCGAGCTCACCCAGAAAGCCCCCAATCGCAGCAAGGTCATGGCGCAATTCGAGGTGCGGCCTTCCCCCGAACGGCCGCGTGTGGAAACGCCGCAAGCGCCGCCCGAGGCGCCGCACGAAAAGCCACGCCCGCCAGTCGTGCCGTCGGCGCCCGCCGCCAAGCCGGCCGCTCCCGTGCCGCTGCCGGAAGCTCCCAAGATCGAGACCGCCAAAGCGCCGCCTAAGCCCGACCTGCCGCCATTCGCACAGGTGCAGCCGCAGATTCAGGTAGCGGAACAACCCAAGCTCGCGCTCGAAAACGTGGCTCCCGCGGCGCCGCCCGGCCAGGTCACGGGTCGCATTCCGATGCCGCGCAGCTCCGTGTCCGAAGCCGTTCAGGATGCCGCCCGCGGCAACGGCTTCGGTGGCCGCACCGCGGTGGGCGATCCCGGCGCGTCGGACCCGTTCGCATACGGCGGCATTCGCCAGTCGCCCTCGCCCGGCGTGCCCCTCGCCAACGTCGAGTTGAAGAGCGATCCCATGGGCGTCGATTTCCGGTCCTACCTGGTGCAGGTGCTGGCGGCCGTGAAGCGCAATTGGTCGGCCGTCATGCCGGAAAGCGTCAAGCTCGGGCTGCGCGGCCACGTCTCGATTCAGTTCGCCATCGGGAAGTCCGGTAGCGTGCTCAAGCTGGTGTATGCGGAGCAATCCGGCTCGCGGCCGCTCGATGAAGCCGCCGTGGCCGGCATCAGCGCATCCAACCCGTTCCCGCCGCTGCCCACCGAATTCAAAGGCGAGCGCATTGTGGTGCAGCTCAACTTCGCCTACAATATGCCACGCCGATGAAAAACCGTTTCGCTGCCGCCATGGCAACTTACGCCGTGCTCGCCATCCTGGCCGGCTTCACGCTAGATGGCGGCCTGCTGCGCAACGCAGTTTGGATTCTGATGGCCGGTCTCGCCATCAAGACTTACATCGCCCACCGCGCCGGCTGGTAAGCCAGCCGCCGCCGTGGCGCACGCACTCGTGCGTGCAGCGTCGAGACTCGTCTCGACGCGTCCTCGCCCCACCCCCGCCCTGCGTCGGCAAGAATGCCGGCGCGGCACGCCCCGCAGCAAAGTGGAGCAGGCGCTTCCGCCTGCCAACCGTTACCTTCACAACCGCCGCGACCCCGCAGCAAAGTGGGGCAGGCGCTTCCGCCTGCCAACTGTTACCTTCGCAACCGCCGCGACCCCGCAGCAAAGTGGGGCAGGCGCTTCCGCCTGCCAACTGTTACCTTCGCAACTCCGGCATGACTTCTTCCGATGCCCTCTACGGATACGGCACAATCTGCGGCGGCTTGGCATCGGGCTCTACCAGCCACACGCGGCGCATCGGGTAATACTCGATCAGCTTTTGATTCTCCTCGTAACCCAAGTCGGCAGCCCAAACTACGTCCGATCCATCGATATCGGCCGCGTTGTGAATCCACTCGTGAAACATGTGTTGCGGGCCGTAGCGCACGAATACCAGGTGCGGGCCGGCGCGGGCCGCGAGTTGGCCGTTGATCCCGATGCGGCCCTCGGGGTCGCCGTAATCGATGAAATCGGCGGTATCGAAACGGCTGGCGGCGAGCCGCATGGTTTGAGTCCCACACAACATGCCGCACCAGAACAAGAAATGCGCCAGGGCAAGGAAGACGACCAGCCGCGCCGCCGCGCGTCCGGCTGGCCACCGGCATAGAAACTCGAGCGCGGTTACGCTTGCCAGCACGAACACCGGCGTCAGCGCGGCGATGTAGTGCGGATAAAAGTACGGATAGAAATTGTCCGCCAGCGCGAACAGCAGGATGGCGCCGGCGGCCCACAGCAACCGCCGGTGCCGCGTCATCGCAACCAGAAAGGCCGGCAGCGCCACCATCAGCGGTGGGTAAAAGAAGAAGCGGTAAAAGTGGAACCGCTCTCCCAGCCGCGCCATATAGTTCGCCGGCGAATCGGGGCCCTCGCCATGCACGATCGATTGGGCGCGGTAATCCAGCTCCTGCTCCGGCGTCAACGCCACATGCGGCGCCGGGTTCGGCTGAAAGGTGAAGGTCGCGGGCACGCCATACTGGTATCGGCTGAGCGCATACGGCAGCGTGGTCCAACTTCCGGTGACGACCTTGTTTTGCGCCAGCGTGAGCGAAACGAAGGGCAGCAGCGTTACGCCGATAATCGGCAGCGCTTCGAGGACGCGGCGCCAGCCGGGCAGCAGGAACACCGCGGAGGCGATCCCGAGCAGCACGAATTCGAAAGGCCGTGTGAGCAGTTGGAGCCCCAGACCCGCCCCAATCAGCGCGGCGTTGCGCGTGGTGGGCGCGCGGCGGAGACGCGGCAGCGCGCCGCACACCAGGCACCCGGCGATGCCGGAAACCGCGCCGCCCCAATACAGGTTCATCCACTGGCTGAGCGGACCGAACTCGAGGGCGGCAAGCACGCCGCCAACCAGCGCCCAGCCCGCGGTCGTCCAACCGCGCAGCATCCAATAACAGGCCGCGCACAACCCGCCCACCGATAGCAGGACCCCCACCCAGGGATGCCCCAGGAGTTGGCCAAGCGCCAGCACGAGGCCCTGCCCCAACGGAAAGATCGAGCTGTAAGTCGGCTGCTGCAATATGAACACGGCTTCGAAAAACTGGTGGAGAGGATGCGCCGGATTCGCGAGACGCAGGTGCGCCAGCGTGTCGCCCAGCAGCAGGTAACTGAAATCGTCGGCGCCGCTGGGCGTCGGCACAGGGAAGCGCGCCAACAGCGCCAGCCGCAAGACGATCGGCAACAGCGCCAGAAACGCCATCGACCGCGCGGTGTTCCCCGCCAGGCGGCGCGCGGCCTGTTCCACGCGCCCGCCCAGCACGGCCATCATTACCAGCATCGCTGCCAGCGCGAATTCCATGAAGTCGGCCGCACCGAAGCCGATCGGGTTGTGCAAAGGCAGAAACGAGCGGAAGAGATCGAAAAGGAACATGGGTCAGCGCGTCATCGCACCATGCGGCATGCCACGGTTATAGCACGGAGGCGGCGACCGGCGACGTGGCGCACGCACTCGTGCGTGCCGCGTCGGCACTCGTGCCGACGCAGGGTCCCATCGCATCGCAAAGCGGGTGTCGAGAAAAGTCTCCGAACTCCCGATGCGGCGGAATTTGGGAGGTAGGATAGACGATCGTTTTTTGTCGTCTGTCGAGCGGCGGGCCCCTGCCCAGGCTCGACAGACGACAGAAACCGATCGTCTATCCTACCAGGCCTGCGCCGCCGGTTCCCCGTCAGGAGGGTCAGCTCGTTTTCCGCATCGCGCGGAAAAAACCGGACAACATCGGGAGTTCGGAGTCTCGACACGGCACGCACCACGCGACGCAAGAGTGCGTGCGCCACGTCGAGCGGGTCCCTCAATGGAGGAGCACGGTGGTATAGATCGCGATCAGGTTCCAGACCACCACCAATGCCACCCAGTAATTGACCAGCACCACGACGCGCGGCCGGTGCCAGCGCACCGCGGCCAGAACCAGAACCACTGCGAACAGCTTGGAGATCAGCAACGCCGCCATCGGATCCATCTTCATAAGACGTCCGATGAACATACTGCCCTCGTGCGCGCCCACCCGCAGGCCGAGCAGCGTGGTGAGGATATCCAAAAGTTGCAGCAGCACAAAAACAGCTAGCGGAAACTCCTTGCGAAAACGGAAGATCATGGCGGCCGGCGAAGACGACGTGTGCTCGGATTCTGGCATGGCGCCTGTTCGGCCACGCCACTTTCGAATTGGATGGTGCCAGGCACTACTGATAGCATGGCACTATGTTGCAGTCAATTCGCTCCGGGCGCACGATGCGGAAATGGCGAAGCTCTCCATCGCCACTGAAGTCGCATGAATCTGAGTGTAGGGATACACAAGGCTTTGCTTTATCGGAGGCTTTGTATCGGGGCACGGCTTTAGCCGTGCCGGAGAATCAGGCGAAGATCTTGGGCTTCAGCCCCCGCGGACTCAGAAAGCACTCAGTGGCTAAAGCCCTTGCATACCGACGTGTTGCGGCACGACTAAAGCCGTGCCCTGATACGAAGCCAGCCCAGTTTCCACTCTCATGTCGCGCAGCCATTCGGTTCGTCGCTTTGCTGGCCGTGTTGCCGCTCGCCGGTTTGTGGGCCGCCGACAATCAGTTGACGCCGCAAGAAACCAATGCCGGGTGGGTGCTGCTCTTCAATGGCCGCGATTTCAACCATTGGGAAGACCCGGCCCGCAAGTCGCCGGCCGGCGATTCCTTCGTGATCGAGGATGGCTGCTTGAAGGCGGTGGCGCACCCGCGGATTGTGGAGGACCTTTTCAGCCTGGAGAATTATGGCGACTTCGAGCTGGAGTGGGATTGGAAAATCTCGCCCAGCGGCAACAGCGGTCTCAAGTATCGCATTCAGGATCGCGTGTTTCTGACCGGCCAGCTCGCCGCGCGGTTCGAGGATACGGTCAATCGGGCGCTGGCTAACCGGCCCGCCAGCCGTCCCAGCCGCGGGCTGGAGTACGTGGTTGGCTTCGAATACCAAATGACCGATGACCTCCGTAACTCCGACGCGGTGCATGCCGGTCCCCGTCACCAGACGGCGGCGCTATACGATATTTTCCCTCCGCTCGAAAACCGCTCGCGGCCGGTAGGCGAGTTCAACCACTCGCGCCTGGTTGTAAGGGGGAAACACATCGAGCACTGGCTGAATGGCGCAAAGGTGGTGGATGGCGCCCTCGACGCGCCTGAGGTGGCCAGTAGCATGACGAAACGCTGGGGCGAAGGCTCGCGAGCTTGGGAACTACTGGTGAAACAGCAGCGCGCGCGCTGCCCCATCTCGCTCCAGAACCACGGCGATGAAGCCTGGTTCAAGAACATCAAGATCCACCCGCTCAATTAGGCGAATGCGCCGCGGGCCCAGGCCCAATACTGTTCACCTGCCCCGTGGCGCGGCCTGTCAGGCTTGCAGAGCCGAGAGTCCGAACTCCTGATGCGGCGGAATCTGGTTGAGCCAGGTTGCCTGTGTCAGAGGTAGGATAGACGATCGGTTTTTGCCGTCTGTCGAGCGGCGGGCCCCTGCCCGGGCGCGACAGACGACAGAACCGATCGTCTATCCTACCAGGCCTGCGCCGCCGATTCCCCGTCAGGAGGGTCAGCTCATTTTCCGCAGCGCGCGGAAAACACCGGACAACATCAGGAGTTCGGAGAGTCATCTTGGCTTTTCTTGCGGCGCGCTGAATCGGCGACCACTCATCGGCGATTGCCACTAGGTAGAAGGGTATTGGGCCTCGCCGAGCGCTGCCGGGCAACCAACCGCCGATGATCCGCGGCCGACACCTATGCCACAGCCTTGGCAGTCACGAACGGGACGTAGCGTCGATCGACATTCCCGATATGCTGCGTCAGCCATTCCTCCACGAACGCCAGAAGCGGGACACCAACCCCGACCTTTCCGCTCCGGACGTCCTGCTGGAACTGCTTCACCTGCCGTGTCAGGTCATCGTGTTTCGCCTTGTGTGCCGGGAAATCCGGATACTTGTGAAGCTGCAACATTCGCTCCTCGAAAGCAAAATGGGCTTCTGTGTACTGCACCAAGTGGGCCAGGATCGAGCTCAACCGCTCTTTAGCCTGGCCGGCGCTCATGGCGGCAAAAAGCTCCGCCCCGTTGGCGTAGAGGCCTTTATGCTGGGCGTCTATGCTGTCGATCCCAATGGCGTATCTTTCTTTCCATTCGAACATAACGCAAGTATCGGCATACGCCGGCGGAACTTTAGACGAGCCAGCGTCCACGGCTTCGGCGGATCGCGTGCACGGCCCGTCGGAGTGTCCCGTCTGGCGCTCTTAAGTGGTTCGAAAGGGCGAAGTTGCCCGGCTTGCAGTTGTGCGGAATCCGCACATGCGTGTGGCCGCCGGTCGACACTGCCCGCGCTCACGTGCCAAGCTAACGATTGCTATAATCGGGATTTACCAGTGCCAGCGAGACGCGTCCCTGATTGCCCATGAAGTGTATTCCAGTAATCATCTTCTGCTCGGCGGCCCTCTACGCCGCCGACTTCGTGAATGGCCAAGCCGCCCGCGCCGTGATTGGCCAGGTCACCTTCACCGCCGCCGACCCGAACTCCAGTAACACGGTGCTGGGGGCTGCTAACGGCATCGCTTACGCGGCCAACACGCTTTTCGTGGCGGACTCGAATATTATGGGGGCGGCGCCGGTCAACAACCGCGTGCTGATGTTCCAGAATTTGTCGAGTCAACTGCCCCAGGTGACCGCGGAACTGCCTTACTTGACCACTTGCCCGGTCTGCGTGGGGACCGCGACGCTGGTGCTGGGCCAGCCGGATTTTATCACCGATACCATCAACACCGATGCCACGCAGAATAACCTGCGCCTGCCTTCCGCGCTGGCGTCCGATGGCGTCCACCTGGCGGTGGCGGACACGTACCACAACCGCGTGCTGATCTGGAATCACCTGCCCACCTATAGCAACGCTCCCGCGGACGTGGTGGTGGGGCAGGCGAACTTCGCCAACTGGCAGTCGCTGCCGCTGACCACGCCACCCACCGCGAGTTCGATGCGCGCGCCGCAAGGCGTGTGGATCCAGAACGGCAAGCTCTTTGTAGCGGACACGCAGAACAACCGGGTGCTGATCTGGAATTCCATCCCCACCGCCAACGGCGTTCCGGCCGATGTGGTATTGGGTTTTCCCAACTTCACCACCTATAGCGCGACAGCCGTGGCGAACCAGTCCACCAGCGCCACCGCCTCCAACATGCAGGACCCGGTCTCGGTGACTTCCGATGGCACCCACGTGTTCGTCGCCGACCTCGGCTACAACCGGGTGCTGATCTGGAATTCCATCCCCACCAGCAACGGCGTTCCGGCCGACGTCGAGATCGGCCAGCCGGACATGGTGAGTTCCATCCCGGATAACGCTTACAGTGGAAGTCCGGCGACTACGGCCGGCTCCACGGACGTGGAAGTTCCGGTGCTCTGCCCCGTATCCAGCGGAAAGGACGCAAACAACGCGCCGACGTATCCGGGCTCGTGCAATGCCACGTTGAGCTTTCCACGCTTCGCGCTTTCCGACGGTACCCGTCTGTATATCGCCGATGGCGGCAACGACCGGGTACTGGAGTTCGAGCACGTGCCGACACAAAATGCCGTGTCCGCCGACATTATTCTCGGCGAACAGGGCGGCACAATCGATCAGGCATCGAACGCGGCCGATTCGATGAACACGCCGACCTCGCTGGCGTGGGATGGGTCGAACCTCTACGTGGCGGATCCGTATAACCGGCGCATCGCGGTATACACACCGCTGCCCGTCAACCTTCCCTACCAGGCGGTGGTGAACGCCGCTAACCTGGTGATCACCGCCAGCGGGACGATAACTGTCGCCGGCTCGATCCACGAGGGAGACACGCTGACCGTCACAACGAGTTGCGACGGCCAGGGCTGCCTGTCGACCAATACCGAGACCTACAACTATGAGGTGGCCGCCACCGACGCCCTCTCGGATGTGATCAACAACATGGTCACGGTGATCAATTCGCAAAACGGGGGCGATCCGAACGTGGTCGCCAACGCGGACACGGGCGATTCCGACATCGTCCTGACCGCCAAGGTTCCCGGACCGAACGGCAACAGCATCAGCTTCTCCGTCAGCACATCGACCGGGGCGCTCCTCACCACCAACATCTCCGGCGACGGCAAATTGACCGGCGGCGGAGGCGCGGCCAACGTCGGGCCCGGCTCGCTGGTGAGCATATGCGTCACCACCTGCGCCACGCTCGGCACCAACCCCGCACCGCCGTTCACGTTCGGCTCCAACACGGTCTCGGCCGACCTGACGAAGCCGGTGTTGCCCACTCAAATGGGCGGCGTCGAAGTGTATTTCAACGGCATTCGGGTGCCGCTGCTTTATGTCTCGCCGACGCAAATCAACGCTCAGGTTCCTTGGGAGGTCGGCAACACCACCAGCCTGAGCGCCTATGTGCGGTCTGTGATGAGCGACGGCAGCATCCAGGTCACCTCGCCAGTGGCCGTGTCGATTGTTCCGGCAAACCCGGGCATCTTCTCGCAGAATCCCGACGCGAATGGGTATTCGAACCCGCGGATCGCGTGGGCCTATCACGAGTTCAGCCAGGCGCACGGCGTGGTTTCGGTCGACGGCACGCCCGGCGCCGGAGACACCGAAACGATTACCATCGGCAGCCGTACCTACAACTACACCACGGTGCCGGGCGATACGCTGGATAGTATCCGCGACAATCTGGTGGCCCTGATCAACACCGATCCGCAAGTCACCGCTTACGCGTCCACGGACTTCGACCGCATCGTCCTGCTGGCGCGCGTGGCAGGTCCCGATGGCGACGGTATCGTCTATGGCGCCAGCACATCCAGCGGGGCGACCGAAACCATGACCGTCCTGGGCGGCTCGCCCTCCGTTCTCTGTTGCGCCAATATCGCGGGGGCGCTGGTTACGCCCGATAACCCGGCGTCCGCCAATGAGATCATTTATGTCTACGCCACCGGCCTCGGGCTGCCGGTAGTCTCGCCGCTCAACCAAGGCCTGATCACCACCGGTTCCATATATCCCTACGGCGCGCCGCCGACGGTGCCGCCCGACCTCCCGTGCTGTTTTGTCTCTGCCATAGCCGGCGGCAGCTCCGCCGACGTGCTGAGTTCCGTCCTGATACCAGGTTCCGTGGCCAATTTCCTGGTGGAGCTGCACCTCAGCCCCGCCATTGGAACCAAGTGGGACACCGTCCTCACCATCGCACAGGGCGTGTACGTCAGCTACCCGACGACGATTCAGGTGCAAGGCACGGTGGGCCAGTAAACCGAAAAGAACAGCCGAGAGAAGGGTGCGGACGTCAGAGCAGTGACATAGCCGATTCGCCAGGGAACAGCGAGTTTCTGAGCGTATGGCTTGCGTATGGCTTGCGTATGGCTTGCGTCTGGCACGCTGAGAAGCCCTGCGGAGGAGCCCCGCGAGGGGCGAAAGAGAATAGCCCAGCGCGTGAGCGCTGGGAATCCGGCATCGAAACGCCAGCCCCGGAACGGGGCGGAAGACAGCGACCACGCCCGCTACCGGACACGCGATCTGTTTCGCCCCGTTCCGGGGCTGGATAGGTTCACGGTGCTCCCAGCCCTCGCGCGCTGCGTTCTCTTTCGCCCTGACGGGCTGACTCGCGCGCCCTCGGCTTCAACTTCTATGCCCCGAGAGAACCTCCGGCTCCGCAGCCTTTTGACAAGCCGCGCCACCCGCGTCAGCGGTATTGCCGCCGCACCCGGTCACGAACGGCGGCCGGCACCAGGTGCTCCCACTGTTCTCCGGCGGCGATCCGCTGCCTTACCTCCGAAGCTGACACGTGGTCGAACTCGCCGTCCAGTTCCAATCGGCCGATGGCATGAGCGAGGCTCGGCGGCGGGACGTACTCGCCGCGGCGAGCGGCCACCAACAGGCTGAATTCCTCGAGCATTTTTTCGATCGCTCCCGGCGCGCCATAGTCCCAATGAACCATGCGCTCGGCGGCGTCGCGCCCGCACAACAGCGACACGCCCACACTGCCCCCATAAGCGACACGGCATTCCCGCGCGATCTCGATGAAAAGCCCCCCATCCGTGCACGCCACGGAGAAGGACGCGGTGCCCGCAGCCAGCGCCACCAGCAAGGCGCCCCGCGTTTCAATCCCCGCTCCGGCATATTCCTTATGCGGAAAAGTCCGCGGCAGCACGAACACCACCTCGTCAACCCGGGCCAGGGCTGCGCGCGCCAGCGCCAAATGCGCCACCGTTACGGGATTAAAGGCGCCCGGCAGAATGCCAATGTGCGAAGGCAGGCCTGGCGCGCGGTGTAGAAACTTCACGGAGCGGTCTCTTTCTTTCAGAAGATAACACGGTCCGATTGCGCCACAACCCCCAAAATTCATGGAGTGCGATGCCGTCAAGTGTGTATTCTGACGCACGCCTGTGGCAAATTGACCGTCGAGCCGCAAAAACACAAAGGGCGCGGAATGTTCCCGCGCCCTTTGTCCAGACACCAGGACCAGAGGTTGCAGCAAGAGAACTTAAGCGGCGTCGGCCAGAAACACCTCTGTCGCGTCGCCGGGGTCGGATTCGAACTCGTGACGGTCGGCAGCTTCCTGACACGTAATGCAGTACTTCGTCCAGGGCACCGCATCCAGGCGCTTGGGCTTGATCTCCTCTTCGCAATGCATGCAGGTTCCGTAACTGCCGTCGGCAACCCGCGCCAGCGCACTCTTCACCTGGCGCAGCAGACTGGACTCGCGGTCCAGCGTGCGGATGGCAAGTTCGCGTTCCCCAGCTAGTTGCACTTCATCGAGCGCATCCGGCGACTTTTCGATCGCGATGTCGTCGCGCTTCCGTAGCCCTGCCCCAAGTTCCGCCTGTTTTGCTTCCAGCACCCTTTTGTATTTTTCCAACTCTGTCCTGTTCATGGCCCATCTCCCTTCAGCCAACGGTCTACTGCTCTTTGCTTTCCGTTGGCCACTCTCCCCCGCGGCAACTAAATAGACGGCAAATTCCGCCAAAGGTTTCACCGCGGCCTATCCCTCAATAGGGCTATCTGACCGCCTCAATGCCCGAGTAGCGGCCAGACCTGCCCATACGTAGCAACCTTAATGCCAAAATGATTTCTGCCCGCCGGTGCTCAAGCAAAGGGCCTCTATCGCACACCCCTTCTTATCGGCGGAATCAAAAAAATCTTCAGTGTCTGTGAACGAGTTCTTGCGCCGTCAGGTCCCGACGCCCGGCGGACACCGCCGCCAAGCCGCCAGCACTGCCTCTAGCTGCAAGTAACTGGTAACGCGGCAAGGCCGAAACGCGAACTTCAGGAACGCCACGCTTCGTCAATAGATTGACGCCCGATTGCGCGCTGTTGTGGTGGCCGCCCGCCGGCCGGAGCTCCCGGAGGCCGCTTCCCCGCGCGGTTCGATCAACCCCGCTTTACGATTGGATGCGAGAACCCGCTCGCGGATTCAGTATACACCTACCCGCAAGTGCGCCAAGCCGTCCGAAAACGGCGCTGAGCGGCGTCCTACAATGTTTAGTTCGTCCTGGCAGGAGTCCCACGTTTCCGGCGAAGGCATATGTTGCACTCTCAAACCGAAACTCGCGAAAGAATTTGCGCCGCCGCCGCGGCGGTTTTCTTCCTGTTTTCGGGAATGGCCTTTATCGGCAGCCTCGGCATCGAAGCGGATGAGGCGCTGCCGGGAGCCCCGCTCTATCAGCCGAAGTCCTGGCATTACGCCTGGCGCCTCGGCCACGCCCGCATTCCGCTGATGCACATGAGCTACCTGGGCACGCTCAAGACGTGGATCTGGCGCCCGATTTTTCATTGGTGGGGCACCGGCGTATGGCCCTTGCGCTTCCCCGCCCTGCTCGCCGGAGCCGCCAGCGTCTGGATTTTCTACCGGTTCCTGCGCGCAACCGTGGGCGCCCGCGCCGCCGTGATCGGCTGCGTCATTCTGGCCGCCGATTCCCAGTACTTGCTTACGACAACTTTCGATTGGGGCCCGGTGGCCTTCCAGCACCTGTTGATCGGCGCCGGACTGCTGCTGCTGGTGAAGTTCCACCGCTCGTCGAACGCTCTCTGGCTGGCCGCTGGCTTTTTTCTTTTTGGCCTGGCGCTTTGGGACAAGATGCTCGCCGTTTGGATGCTCTCGGGACTGGCCATCGGCGCCCTGGCGGCCGTTCCGCGGCAGATCCTGGCGGCTTGGACCTGGCGGCGTCTGGCGATTGCCGCGCTCGCCTTCCTGGCCGGCGCGCTGCCGGTGGCGGTTTCCGGCATCCACGACCACTTCGCGGCATTGCGCGATAACGCCGGACGAAACGTGGACGAGTTGCCGGGTAAAATCGAAATCCTCCGCCGTACCATCAATGGCGAAGGCCTGTTCGGCTTCATGTTCGCCGAGGACGGCCAAACGGCCGCGCCGCGGGACCCCGGCAGCCTGGCCGAGCGCCTCAGTGCCGAAGTCTCGGACCGCTTCGGCCACCCGCGCCGCAGCCTACAGCTTTATGCCTGCCTGCTGGCCCTGGCGCTGGCGCCGCTGTCGCGCGGGCGCGATCTGCGGGCCATCCTGTTCGCGGCCGCCGCCATGGCGGTCGCCTGGATCCAGATGGCCACCACACCCGGCGCCGGCGGCAGCGTGCATCACACGATTCTCTTGTGGCCTCTGCCGGCAATGGTGATGGCGGTTTCTTTCGCCGCCGCCTCGCGCCGGCTCGGCCGTGCCGGGATTCCGGCAGTTGCCATCATATTGGCATTGTTAGTCGCCTCCGACATTCTGGTCACCAACGAATATTTCTGGAAATCCGTGCGCAATGGTGGCAGCCACACCTGGACCGACGCCCTGTTACCGCTCTCCGACGATTTGATGGCGATGCGCCCGGCCAAGGTCTACTGCGCCGACTGGAACATTTTCGAGAACCTGCGCCTGCTCGACCGCGGTGCGCTGCCGCTGGCCAGCGGGATGGACCCGGCTCCTTCGCCCGGCATGAGCCCGGCCCAGCGGGAATGGTTGCTCGGCATGATCGCCGCGCCGAACGCGGTCTGGGTGACGCACGTGCCCGATTTCGAGTACTTCCCCGCCGTGCGTCCGAAATTGGATGGTTTCGCCGCAGCCGCGGGCTTTGAGCACCGGCTGCTGAAGGTCATAAGCGACGCACACGGCCGCCCGACCTTCGAGCTATACCGTTTTGAGAGGCAGGCGGTGCCGTGAAGAACCCCGGTAACGCCGGCGATCTTGTCGCCGGTGATTTTGCCGCGATCCCTGGAACTTGGGCCTGTTAGCAGGTCGGGGACCTGCTCCACTTATCGCTATGAAGATCGTAATCACGGGTGCTTCGGGTTTCATCGGGCGGCGGTTGATGAAGCTGCTTGCCGGCCGCGGCCATCGGCTGCACGTGCTGAGCCGTCACGCGGGCACCAATCTGCCGGCGGGAGTCGGACTTTCCGTGTGGGATCCGCTCGGTCCGCCGCCGGAGGACGCTCTGCTCGATGCGGATGCGATGTTGCACCTCGCCGGAGAACCGGTGGCGCAACGCTGGACCGCCGCGGCCAAGCAACGCATACACGACAGCCGCGTCATCGGTACGCGCAACCTGGTCGCGGCGCTGGCCGATTCCTCGCCGCGGCCAGCGGTGCTGGTGTGCGCTTCCGCCATCGGATATTACGGCTCGCGCGGCGATGAGATCCTCAATGAGGAATCCGCTCCCGGCACGGACTTTCTGGCCGGCGTTTGCGCCGGCTGGGAGCGCGAAGCGGTGAAAGCCGAAGCCCTGGGCATGCGGGTGACGCGCATCCGCATCGGCGTGGTGCTTGACCCGCGCGGCGGCGCGCTGAAACCGATGCTGGCGCCATTCCGCTTCGGCCTCGGCGGCCCGCTTGGCAACGGCCGGCAATGGATGTCCTGGATTCACGCGGGCGACCTGGCCGAAATGTTCCGTTTCGCGCTGGAGAACCCCGCGCCGCCTGTGCTGAACGGCGTTGCCCCCGGCGCCCTGACCAACGCCGCGTTCACACGCGCCCTGGCAAGCGCGCTCCATCGCCCGGCTTTCCTTCCCGTGCCGAAACTGGCGCTGCGGATGCTGTTCGGCGAAATGGCCGACATGCTGCTAGCCAGCCAGCGCGTCGCCCCCGCCGCCGCCGAGTCCGCCGGATTCCAGTTCCAGCACCCGCAACTGGCCGAAGCGCTGGCAGATTTGCTGCGTTAGCCCGGAGGGCGTTAGAAAGTAGCCCACGGCGTGAGCCGTGCGGATACGGATTGCTCTCTTTCCAGCCCCGGAACGGGGCGAAAGGGCGCTGCCTGACGCGTCTTACGCCCCGTTCCGGGGCTATAACTCTGCACCGCTCTTTCCCAACGGCTTGCGCCGTGGGCTATGATCTTTCGCTCCTCCGGAGCATGTCTCGCACACATCGGCGGAAGCAGAAGGTTCAATTCTGCATGCGCGGCCGTGTTATGTTGATCGTGTTGCCGCGGGTCGGCTGTCGGCGCGACCTGCGCGTCGGCAGCGAGCGAAGGAACTATGAAGAGAGCAACCAGTAAAAGCGGAGTCACCAAGCGGACCGATGCCGACGAGATTCTTCCGGAGTACGACTTCAGTCGCGCCTCGCGCAACAAGTACGCGTCGCGATACGCAGCGGGAAGCGCTGTAATCGTGCTGGAGCCCGACGTGGCCGCGGCGTTCCCAAGTCCGGCCGAGGCGAACGAGGCCCTGCGTGCTCTGGCAGGGATCATCCAGAAGCATCGCTCCCGCCGCAACACATCTCACCGGGCTCTCTAACGACGCCCCATCGGTTCCAATCCATTTGGCCGCCGTTTCGCGTGACTGGCGGGCTTCAGGCTGTACCGAGCCTATCGCAGGCTGCCAGCCAGCGAGTCGTGCCCGTCGCAGCTAAATCCGCCGGATCCCAATTCGAGAACCCGCAGCTTGGCGGAAGCTCTGGCTGATCTGCTGCGCTAGCCCGGAGGGCGTTAGAAAATAGCCCACGGCGTAAGCCGTGCGGAAATCCGATGTCCTCATCGCCAGCCCCGGAACGGGGCGAAACTACAATCACACACTATCTTCTCCACTAACTCAATCACTTACCACGCAAATCCCTTGACACACCGCGCATACTGAAGTTGGGACTGTGGCGCCAGGCTCCGCTGCTAGTCCCTACTGCTGGCCAGCAGGCGTTGCACTTGAGGTGATACTGAGCTTCCGGCGCCCCTTAAAGGCATGCGAGGTCCCCTTCGGGCTGGACTCTCGACGGAAGACTTTTGATTCCGGAATCGATAACCGCCGGCGGAATACGGATAGCTATGATTGCCGCCCGCTCGGATAACAGAGAGCAAGGAGCGAATCGACACCGTAATGTTTGCCATCAAAGCGGACCAATACATCGAAGTTCCTGCTTAAATCACTGGGTGGCCGAAACGCACGGCGATAAGTCCGCGAAGCCCGGCCACCCGCAACGCACTCCAACTTCACTTCCGCCCATATCACCCAGCCGAAGTGTGTCCGGACCAAACCACACCATATATTCATGGTCTGCCTTGCTCGAAGTAGCCTGCCCCTCCCCCCAACTGCGCGATACTGAACTTTGTGACTTTTGTCGCGGTAGCGGAAAACTTGCGGGAGTCGTTCCGCATCATCGCGGGCAGCCGAGCGGTGGGCGAGGTGCGCGAGCTGCCGGGGGTCTCGATCGCATCGGCGGGAGTTGCGTTTCAGATGTTCAACGCGGCGTTCCTCTCGGGGCCGGTCGAGACCGAAGCCGAGCTCGCGCGGCGTATCCTGTTACCCTCGCTGCAATTCAATACGCGTGGCCTCGAATGGTCGTTCTGGGTGTGCGAAGACTGGCTGGCCCCTAAAGCACATCGCCGCCTGCGGCAGACGTTTGAGCGGCACGGTCTGCGCCACACCACCGACCTGCCGGGCATGGTGGCCGAGAAGGTCCGGCCGCCCACGCGTCAGTTGCCGGCGATGGAAATCCGGCGCGTGTGCGATTCCAGCACCGGCGACGATTTCCGCGCCATCGGCTCGGTCTGCTTCCACGTGCCCATTGTCTGGTTCAACGAGGTCTTCGATCACGATGCGGTGTGGGAGCGCTTCGCGGGTTACGTCGGATACGTGGACGGCGTGCCGGTTGCGACCACCGCCATCGTCCCTTGCGGCGATACCATCGGGGTCTATAACGTGGCCACGCTGCCCGATCGCCGGCGCCGCGGCTATGGCGAGGCGGTGATGCGCCGCGCGCTCGCGGAGGCCGAACGCGAGCGGCCGTCGCGGCCGGTGGTGCTGCAATCCACCGAAGCCGGGCTGCGGCTTTATGAACGGATGGGCTTTCGCACGGTGGCCCGCTTCAGCGTCTACGCCAGTTGAAGGCCGCCAGCCGCGATCAGCGCTTCGAGCGCGGCCAGGTCGCGGTAGAGCGGCCGGTCGGTAGTGAGCGGCGCCGAGACGGCGCGAATGCGATCCCGCACGTGCTCCAATTCCGGGCTGGTTTCGAGCGGCGCCAGCAGGTCCAATGCGCGCGCGGCGCACAGCGCTTCGATGGCCAGCACATAACGCGCGTCGCGAACCACCCGCTGCATTTTCACCGCGGCCGTCATCCCCATCGAAACAAAATCCTCCTTGTTGCCGCTGGTGGTGATGGAGCCGGTGGAGGCGGGGTTCGCCAGCACGCGGATTTCAGCCACCAAACTGGCGGCGGTGACCTGCGCCATCATCAACCCGGATTCCAGGCCCGGATGGCCGGCGAGAAACGCGGGCAGGCCTTCGTTGAGCGCGGGATTCACCAGGCGGTCGATGCGGCGCTCGGAGATGCCGGCCAGCGCGGCCAGCGCGATGGCCAGAAAATCGAGCTGGAGCGCCAGCGGCTCGCCATGAAAATTGCCGCCGGAGAGGATTTCGTCGCCGAACACCAACGGATTGTCGGTGGCCGAATTCAATTCGATGGCGAAAACGCGGCGCGCTTCGGCCAGCGCGTCGAGCACAGCGCCGTGAACTTGCGGAACGGCGCGCAGCGAATAAGCGTCCTGCACGCGGCCGCAGCCGCGATGCGATTCGCGAATCTGGCTGCCCTCGAAGAAGCGCACCAGACGAGCCGCGCTCGCAAGCTGGCCGGCTTGCGGGCGCGCCTGGTGGATGCGCGGGTCGAAGGCGCGCGGCGTGCCGCGCTGGGCGTCGAGCGTGAGCGCCGCCACCACGTCCGCGCTGTTGGCCAGCGTTTCCGCGGCTTCCAATTCCAGACAGCCCACGGCCAGCATGGCCTGCGTGCCATTGATCAGGCTGATGCCTTCCTTGGGATGTAGTTCCACCGGCGAAATGCCGGCGCGCCGCAGCGCTTCACCGCCATCGAGTACCGACCCTTCGAATTCGGCTTCGCCCTCGCCAATCAACACCAGCGCCACATGCGCCAGCGGCGCCAGGTCGCCCGATGCGCCCACGCTGCCCTGCGACGGCACCACCGGGGTGACGCCGCGGCCCAGCATCTCGCACAAGCGGTCGGCGATCAGCGGGCGAATGCCGGAGAATCCCTTCGCCAGCACGTTGGCGCGGATCAGCATCATGGCGCGCACCACTTCGCGCGCCAGCGGCTCGCCCACGCCGGCCGCGTGGGAGCGGACCACGTTGCGCTGCAACTGGTCCAACTGTTCGCGCGGGATGCGCACGCCGGCCAGCAGGCCGACGCCGGTGTTCACCGCGTAGATAGGGTCGTCGCCGGCGGCCAGCCGGTCGACCACGGCGCGCGAGCGCTCCATGGCCGCGCGCGCCGCTCGCGTGAGAGCGACTTCGGCCGTGCGCGCCCGCGCAAGAGCGCAGGTTTCGGCGATGGTCAGCGAGTTTCCGTCGAGAGAAAGAGGCATGGGCGTATGTTCAGGTCCTGGGACTTTTCACCGGAGTTTCCACGTTCGAGTGATATGCGGAGCCGCACCAGCCTCGATGTCTCGTATCAGGGCACGGCTTCAGCCGTGCCGAATACTCTGCCATCATAAGGCTTTAGCCTCTGCGCTTTTTGCCTTGCCAGGTTCACAAAGCAATAAGGATACTTCTCCGGCGAGTCGACGAGTCCTGCTTCGACCGGGTTCCCCGCGATGTACTCTCGGTGCTGTATGAAGCTCGACCGACTCTCGACCCTCCGTTCGGAGAACCCGCGCTGCCAGACTTCTCCCAGGTATCCGCATTCCTTCCTCAAGCGATACGAGAACCCTCCCCTTGACCAATTGCATGGCCTTCTCGATGGTCATGTCCGCACCGACCGTTATCAGGAGGTGCAGGTGATCGGGCATGACCACGAAGTCATGGAGCCGGAATTTCCCGGCCGCTACGTACGAACGCAACACGTCGATCATCAGCGTGGCGTTGCGTTCCGACTGCAACAGGGAAAGTCCCTGGCTGGTCTTCGTAGTGGCGAAGAACGTACGTGCCGAACTCGCTATCTTATCCGGGCGGGCATTTCGCGCAGGTTTGGCCATTGACAGGGGCTAAAGCCCTATTCCTTACCGTCTCATCGGCACGGCTTAAGCCGTGCCCTGATACAAGCTCATCATATCCCCGCGCGCTCGGGAATGCGGAGAACAGGCGCGCAGGCCGCTGGGGCCGCATAGTTCAAGCTTGTTATGAATTCGCACGGAGTCGGCGCGCGCTGTACTGCCACGCGAAGATTGCAATCGGCACAAGAGCAAGGTCGGCGATTCCCAGGATCATGCGGTGGCTAGCGATCTCGGTTATGCCGCAGCCGAGAACTGTCAGGACAGCCGCAATGCGGATCCCCCGCCTTGCGATTCGGCTCTTTTTCAGAAGAACGTTCAGAACGCCATAGATAGCGGCCGAGACTTGCAGAATTGCAAAGGGAACATCGTCGCGGCCGACCAGCCGCATGATACCCAAGACGAACAACCCCGCCCACAAGACATATAGGGAACCGGATGGCCATTGGTCGCTTTGGATCGGCGGCTCCATTACGTACCATTTTCGCTATTTTTCGACGGCAGCGCCCCAGCTTAACGCTTCTGGCTGCCGGCGATCAGGCCTTCGATGTTGACGATCTCGGTCGGATAGTTGCCGGTGTAGCAGGCGTAGCAGTATTCGTGCTTCTGGTCGTCGTCCACGGCCTTGCGCAGCGACGCGATGGAGAGATACCCCAGCGAATCGGCCTCCACGAAGCGGCGGATTTCTTCCACGCTGTGGCTGGAGCCGATCAGCTCGGAGCGGTTGGGCGTATCCACGCCGTAGAAGCACGGCGAAATCGTCGGCGGGCAGGAGATGCGCAGGTGAACCTCGCGCGCGCCGGCTTGCCGCACCATGCGCACCAGCTTGCGGCTGGTGGTGCCGCGCACGATGGAATCGTCCACCAGCACCACGCGCTGGTCCTTCAGCAAATGGCGCACCGGGTTCAACTTCAGCTTGACGCCGAAATCGCGAATGGCTTGCGATGGTTCGATAAACGTGCGTCCCACATAATGATTGCGGATGAGAGCGTGGCGAAACGGCAGCCCCGATTCGGCCGAGTACCCGATGGCCGCCGCCACGCCGGAATCCGGCACCGGAACCACCAGATCGGCATCCGCCGGGCATTCGCGCGCCAGCCGCCGGCCCAGGTTTTCCCGCGATTCCTCCACGGAGCGCCCGAAGACGATCGAATCCGGCCGCGAAAAATATACGTGCTCGAACACACACTGCGCGCGCTGCCCCTCCGGCGCGTAGCGCTGGCGCGTCATGCCTGCCGGACCCACCTCCACCATTTCGCCCGGTTCCACGTCATGCAGGTAAACGGCGCCGATCAAATCGAACGCGCAGGTTTCGGAGGCGAACACGTAGCATTTGCGACCGCCGGAGATTTCCATTTCGCCCACCGCCATGGGGCGGAAGCCGTGCGGGTCGCGCGCCACCAGGATGCGGTCCTGGGCCAGCAGCACCAGCGAGAAGGCGCCTTCCACTTGCAGCAGCGCTTCGCGCAGCGCGCCGGCCAGCGTGCGCTCCGAAGAGTGCGCCACCAGGTGCAACACCAGCTCGGTATCGCTGGAAGCCTGGAACACCGAGCCCAGCCGGCCCAACTCCTCGCGCAGCTCCGCTGTGTTGGTGATGTTGCCGTTGTGGGCCACCGCCAGCCGCCCCTTGTTGCACGACACCGAAAACGGCTGCGCGTTCAACAGCACCGTGTCGCCGGCCGTGGAGTAGCGCGTGTGGCCGATGGCCAGTTCGCCCGGCAGCGTGGCCAGCACGGGCTTGGTGAAGATATCCGCCACGTGGCCCATTTCCTTGCGCGTGTAGATGAGGTTGCCATCGGAGGTGCAGATGCCGGCCGATTCCTGCCCCCGGTGCTGCAATGCGTACAGCCCCAGGTAGGCTAGCTTGGCGGCTTCCGGGTGGCCATAGATGGCGACCACGCCACATTCTTCGTGAAATTTATCGCGCATGGGAATGAAGCGGCTCCCCGTGAAGCGGCGGCCGCGGCCTGAGCAAGTTCCAACTGTCGGCTCTGTCGATATCTCCATTGTAGAGCAGCCCGGCCTGCTTTCGCTAACGCCGGCGGTCTTTTGCCACCGGTGCGTGGCCTGCCTTCGGTAACGCCGGCGGTCTTTGCCGCCGGTGTTTTTCGGGGGTCGTCACAACGTCAACTACACCGGCGGCAAGACCGCCGGCGTTACCGCGTACGCGTAGTGAACCTTTTTCGCTGCGCGCGCCGCCATAACGGTTATAATCTCAGTCATAAGGGAGGATCAATGGCTAAAGATAAGAGCCCCAAGAAGGAAGTCAAGAAGCCGAAGAAGAAGAAATAATCCGGCGCGGGGTTGACCCGCTGGGAAACCGCGGACGCCTCTGGCCGCGCCGTGCGAACGGCGTTCCAGCCGCGTCCGCGCACTTGAGGGGAGCTGTCGATGCGCAGTGAATGGGTAGCCAAACGTAAGAACGACAAAATCCGCACGCAACTGTATTATGCCCGCCAGGGACATATCACCGAAGAGATGCACTTTATCGCGCAGCGCGAAAGCCTGCCGCCCGAACTGGTGCGCTCCGAGGTGGCGCGCGGACGCCTGATTATTCCCGCCAACATCCACCACCCCAACCTGGAGCCGATGGCGATCGGGATCGCCTCCAAGTGCAAGATCAACGCCAATATCGGCAACTCCTCGGTGGTTTCCGACGTGGAGGGCGAGCTCGAAAAGCTGCGCGACTCGGTGAAATACGGGGCCGATACGGTGATGGATCTTTCCACCGGCGGCGACATTCCGGCCATCCGCAAAGCCATCATCGGCGCGTCTTCGGTGCCCATCGGCACCGTGCCGATTTATGAAGCGCTATCGCGCGTGCGCCGGGTGGAAGACCTGACCGCGCGAGTGATGCTGGACGTGATCGAGGAACAGGCCGAGCAGGGCGTGGATTACATGACCATCCACGCCGGCGTGCTGGTGCAGCACATTCCGCTCACCACGCGGCGCGTCACCGGCATCGTCAGCCGCGGCGGCTCCATTCTGGCCGAGTGGATGGTGAAGAACCACAAGCAGAATTTTCTCTATGAGTGTTTCGACGACATCTGCCGGATTTTTCAAAAGCACGACGTGAGTTTTTCGCTCGGCGACGGGCTGCGTCCCGGCAGCGTTGCCGATGCGAGCGACGAAGCGCAATTCGCGGAGCTGAAGACGCTGGGCGAGCTGACCAAGAAGGCCTGGGAGTTCGATGTGCAAGTGATGATCGAGGGACCCGGCCACATCCCGATGGACCAGATCGAGCTGCAGGTGCAGAAGGAAAACGAGCTCTGCTACGAGGCGCCTTTCTACACGCTGGGGCCGCTGGTCACCGATATCGCACCCGGCTACGATCACATCACGTCGGCGATCGGCGCGGCCATGATCGGCTGGTACGGGGCCTCCATGCTCTGCTACGTGACGCCCAAGGAACACCTGGGCCTGCCCAACCGGGAAGACGTCAAGGCCGGTATCATCGCGTACAAAATCGCCGCCCATGCCGCGGACGTCGCGCGCAAGCGGCCGGGCGTGCGCGACCGCGACGACGAGCTATCCCGCGCCCGTTACCGCTTCGACTGGAACCGCCAGTTCGAGCTTTCGCTCGACCCGGAAACCGCCCGCTCCATGCACGACGAAACCCTGCCCGAGGAGGGCTTCAAGGACGCGCACTTCTGCTCGATGTGCGGGCCCAAATTCTGCTCGATGAACATCTCGGCCAAGGTGGAATCCTTCACCGCGGAAGACGCCGACGCCGTGCTGAATGGCCAGCCCGGGGAAAGCCTGGTGAAGATCGCCGGCGAAGATTAGGTACCGCCGCGAAGCTCCCGGTTCAGTTGCCGCATTACCGCTCCCTTCGGTCGCGGCAATTCGAACGGAGCCGCGACCGAAGGGAGCGGTCACGCCTCGTTTAGCCCGGATTCCCACAAAGGAAGACGCCGACGCCGTGCTGAATGGCCAGCCCGGGGAAAGCCTGGTGAAGATCGCCGGC
>Ga0187847_10000048_pt1 | contig 129375 bp, 100 predicted proteins | sample June2016WEW_4_10_FD_132458 | JGI IMG/M metagenome (GOLD analysis project Ga0187847, IMG submission 132458) | Peatland microbial communities from SPRUCE experiment site at the Marcell Experimental Forest, Minnesota, USA - June2016WEW_4_10 | ecosystem: Environmental > Terrestrial > Soil >...
AGTCTGGGATTGAAGTGGCCGTGCCTAAGACGCGAACGGTCAAGGAGATTACCGAACAGCGGTTAGTGGTGACCATCGACCGCGATCAGAACGTGTTCTTAGGCGATCAAGCGGTCAACATTCATGATTTGGCGGGCAAGCTGCGTCAGCAGAGCAATAACGCGGCGCAACGGAACCTGGTAAAGCAGGTGATTTATTTGCGGGCTGACGAGCGGGTTCCGTTTGGCGCGTTTGCCAGCGTGATGGACGCGGTGAAGCAGGCGGGAATCACCAACATTTCGATTGTCACGCAGCCTTTGGATACCAAAGGGACAGGGGCTGTGGGGTTTTAGCGAGTCAGCGGGGCGGCAGGTCGGCAAGTCAGCGAGTCGGCGTAAATTCTGAACGTGGCCGGTTGGGGTTTGTGGTATCCCACCCTAGCCGCAAAAAAAAGACGCGGCGAGGGTGGGGCACCCAGCAAGTTCGCGAGTAAGCGGAAAGGCTGGGCTTTCGGAAGGTCACATGAACAGTTTGCTGGATGGCGGCGAGCAACTGGAGCAGGAGCTGTCGCCGGAGCCGATGATGGCCCCGGCCGCGGGATCGCTGTTGCTGCACCTGGCCCTGGCAGCCGTCTTGCTGACGTACGGCCTGCTCGCCGGCCTTTTCCATCACAATCAGTGGGGCAACGCGGGAAGCGGCGGAGCGATTCAGGTGAGTCTGACCAGCGCCCTTCCCTTGCCTTCCGATCAGCCGCCTAATGAGAATGTATTGGCAACGGATACGCCCAGCGAGGCGCCGGCAGAGCCCACTCCCAAAGCAAAACAGGCCGTAGACGAAACAGCCATTCCCATCATCGGCAAACAGAAGCAACAGCAGCAGGAGAACGCGCGCAAGGCGGCGCAGCATCAACTAGAGATGAACAAACGGGCGCAGTATGGCGAGCAAACGGGATCGTCGATGGCGCGGTCGATTGCGCAGGGCTATACCAGCGGCCAGACAACGGTGAGCGACGGTGATTTTGGAAGCCGCTTCGGATGGTACGTGGACAACCTCAATCGCAAGATGGCCGCCAACTGGTACAAGCCGGAGGTTGACCCGCACACACCGAGAGGAACCAAGGCCTACATCCAATTTGCGATTCACCGCGACGGCACCGTGAGCAATGTGCAAATGAGTCAATCGAGCGGAAGTTCTACACTCGACCGCGCCTGCATGCGCGCTGCGCAACGTGTGGACACATTCGGCGCGCTGCCCGCGCAATATAACCAAAACACACTGATGACGTCCTATTATTGCGAGTACTAGATTGCTCAGGGCGATATGCCGGTGCGAAAGTAGAATAGAGCAGTGGATGAGAACGGCTCTCTCGTGCTGGGGAAGTAAGAAAACGCGGCAGCAATGCTGCCATATTCCAAAATCCGCAACGAGCATCTACACTTTTACCGAGGAAGGATTGCGCACTGCATGAAAGCTCATTCCCGGATTTTTCCCGTTTTTCTTGTTGTTTTGGCAACGTTGGCAGTCTTGCCCATCGCGGGCCAGGACTGGGTTCACACCGGCTCGAACCTGGGCAACGAGCGCATACGGATTGCCGCAGCTGATTTCAAACCGGTGGGCAGCGATCCGCAGACGCCGGCATTGAAAGCCGCATTTGACGCCACGCTTTACAGTGATCTGGCCAATGCGGGCATCTTCGACGTCGTGTCAAAGAGCATGGCACCGCAGGCTGCGCCCGGATCGCCGCAGGAGATCAGCCTCGCGCAATGGTCGGCGGCGCCGGCTAGTGCTGCCATGGTGGCCTTTGGAGCGCTATCGGCGACCAATGGGCGTCTGGTGGTTTACGGCTGGCTCGATGATGCACGCAACACCGTCAACCCACAGGTGCTGGGCAAGCAGTTCAACGAAGAGGCCAGCCAGGATATGGCGCGGACGGTTGCGCATCGCTTCGCCGACGAGATTATTTTGCGGCTGGGCGGCGGCATTGACGGCATTGCCGAGACGAAGATTTATTTTGTCAGCTCGCGCAGCGGGACCAAAGAAATTTGGGAGATGGACTACGACGGGCAGAATCAGCACGCCGTGACTCATCTGGGAACGATTTCGCTCTCGCCGCGCATTTCGCCGGACAATTCGCGGATTGCCTTTGCTTCCCTGGCCCACAACGGGTGGGACATCCGGATGTACTCTTTGGAGCTGGGTCGGCTGGTGAGCTTCCCGGCGGGCACGGCAGGTGGGAGTAACCAGTCTCCGGCGTGGTCGGGCGATGGAACGAAGATCGCGTTTTCGTCATCGCGCTTGGGAGATTCGGAGATCTGGGTTGCGGATGCAAGCGGCGGCAACCTGCGCAGCGTAACTTCCATCCGGGGACCCAACATAGCACCCACCTGGAATCCGCGCACCAACGCGCAAATCGCCTGGGCTGGCGGGCGCACAGGAGAACCGCAGATTTACACCATGGACCAGGACGGCGCCAATGTGCAACGACTGACTGACTCGGGCTATGCTGTCTCGCCTTCGTGGTCGCCCAACGGGCAGTTCTTGACCTTTGCCTGGGACCGCAAGTATGGACCAGGCGCGCCGGGCGGGCGGGACATCTATGTGATGGACATTGCCAGCAAGCGCTGGCTGCAACTGACCCACGAAGCCGGAATCAACGATTACCCCTCCTGGGCGCCGGATAACCGGCATATCGTTTTTGAACGGGCAGTGGGCGGGCGCAGCCAAATCTGGTCCATGCTGTCCGACGGCACCGGGCAGCATCAGTTGACCGAGACGGGCAGCAATTTCATGCCTAACTGGAGCTGGAAGTGAGATGCCGTTTGCGCTCAACGCATGGAATTTCGCAGTTATCTGCACTATGATGTTTACGTTGCCAAAGTCCTTTGGCGCATGTGCTGAAGGATTTGAGGTGGGTCGTTTAACAATACAAATTTGATTCCCCAAAGGAGCAGTCCCTTGAACCGACTCAATCGCATTGTGGTACCTGTCGTCCTTCTCGTTGCTTTGATCGCTATCGCAGGCTGCGGCAAAAAGACAAAGCCGCTTCCTTCGTCGGAGACCGCTCCAGCTGCGGTCGTGCCTGCGCCCACTGCGGCGTTCAGCGCGACTCCCTCGCAGATAGCGGCCGGCGACCAGGTGCAACTGAGCTGGCACACGGCGGATGCCACCACGGTTTCCATTGATGGTATCGGCGATGTGCCCACCGCTGGCGTGAAGACCGTGACTCCTACTGAATCGACCGTATATCATCTGGTGGCAAAGGGTGACGGCGGCTCTGTCGAAGCTACCGCGCGGGTGACGGTGAATGCGCCTCCAGCAGTGGAGGTGCCCACCACCACGATGAGCGCGGAACAGGCATTCAAGGCCAACGTGCAGGACGTTTTCTTCGACTACGACACCTACGATATCCGCGCCGATGCGGAGGCCACGCTGTCAAAGGACGCTTCCTACCTGGCAAGCCATCCAGATATAAAGGTCGTTATCGGTGGCTACTGCGACGAGCGCGGCTCTAACGAGTACAACCTGGCGCTAGGCCAGAATCGCGCCGATGCCGCCAGGAATGCCCTGCTCACCGCAGGCGTGGCAGCCAGCCGCATTCGCGTGATCAGCTACGGCAAGGAGAAGCCATTCTGCTCCGAATCGACCGAGGAATGCTGGCAGTTGAACCGCCGCGACGGATTCACCATCGACCAGTAAAATTACAGTGAACAGTGAACAGCGGTCAGCGAACACTGGCCGCTGTTCACTATTTCTTCATAGGGGAATCATGCAAAAGAGATTTACACTTCGCAATCGTCTTCTGGCAGGGGCAGCGATTGCCCTGCTTCTGGCTGTCGCTCCGGCGCCGGCGCGCGCCACGTCGAGAGAGATCGTCGAATTGCAGACGCAGGTGCAGCAACTTCTGGATATGGTGCAGCGCATCCAATCGACGCTGGATACGCGCTTTGGCGTGATGCAGAACCTGGCGCAGCAGACGGCGGACAACGCCGCTCAGATGACCGCGGCCGTGAACGCGCTGCAAAAGAATATCGCCGCCCAGAACGACGCGGCCAACGGCAAGCTCGACGCCACCTCCGGGCAGGTGCAGGCGCTGAACGATTCGGTGGACGAGTTGAAGTCGCGCATCGCCAAGCTGGATAAATCGATCCAGGATCTGCAGGCCCAGTTGCAGAACGTCCAGAATCCGGCTCTGCCTTCCACAGCGACCGGGGCAGCTCCGGCATCCGTCTCTCCTCTTGGCGGACCGCCCTCGGCCGGCATGGGCGGCAACCAGGCGCCGCCACTCAAAGAGTCCTTGCAGGCCGGTGTGCGCGACTACAACGCTGCCAAGTACGATGTGGCTGTTGGCGAGTTTCAGGACGTAATTCACTATTATCCGCTCGACGATATGGCGGGCACGGCGCAGTTCTACCTGGGCGAGATTGCCTACCACCAAGGCAGGTACGACGATGCGGTGAAGTCCTATAACGCAGTGCTGGAAGGGTTTCCAGGCAACGCAAAGGCTCCGGCCGCGCAACTGCGCAAGGGATTGGCGCTGCTGCAGTTGAACAAGAAGCAAGCGGCTATCACTGAGTTTCACCTGCTCATCAAACGCCATCCGCGGACCCCTGAAGCCACGCAAGCGCACGCCAAGCTGACGGCGCTGGGCGTGAAGCCTGCGGCGAAATAGGAGGGCGTCGAGCAGAGCAAACTTCTTACGACAAGAAAGCCCCGCAATCGCGGGGCTTTCTTGTCGTAATTGGCTGGATTCCAAGCTCTATTTGAGTTCGGCCATCAGGGCATCGAAGGCCGACTTTGAAGGCCGGGTGAGCGATTCGGGCAGCGTGCCCAGCGGCTGATCGACTACGTTCAGCAGGTCGATGAAGGTCGGTTGCGTGGTGTTGATATAGAAGACGCCGGTGAGGATTTCGCCGTTTGCCTGCGCCTCCATTAAGGTGCGCACAGCGTTTGCCTTGTCGGTTGGGTCGTAGTCCTCGTGCAGTTTGCGCAAGCGCAGATTGGAGCCGTCGTGCATCTCCACCTCGAAAATTTCACCTGAGTTGTAATCGACGGCGATCTCCTCGAAGCTGGGCACGAAGCCGATTTCGTTGATCGGATCGTCGTTCTCCTGCATGAATTTGTAGCTCTTGGTCGAGCCTTCGTGATCGTTGAAGGTAACGCAGGGGCTTATCACGTCGAGCATTACTGTGCCCTTGTGGGCGATGGCGGCCTTGAGCATGGAAAGCAACTGCTTCTTGTCGCCGGAAAAAGAGCGCCCAATAAAGGTGGCGCCCAACTGGATGGCCAGGGCGCAGGTGTCGATGGCGGGCAGATCGTTGACCACGCCCGTCTTGAGTTTGGAGCCGAGGTCGGCGGTGGCCGAGAACTGGCCCTTGGTGAGCCCATAAACGCCGTTGTTCTCGATGATGTAAATCATGGGGAGGTTACGGCGCATCATGTGAACAAACTGGCCCATGCCAATGGAGGCTGTGTCACCGTCGCCGGAAACGCCGAGCGTCATCATGGTGTGGTTGGCGAGGATGGCGCCGCTGGCAATCGCCGGCATGCGCCCGTGCACGCCATTGAAGGAGTGCGAGCGGCTGAGGAAGTAGGCCGGGCTCTTGGACGAGCAGCCGATTCCGCTCATCTTCATGACGCGTTCCGGATCGACGCCCATCTCGAACAGGGCGTCTACGATGCGCTCGGAGATGGCGTTGTGTCCGCAGCCGGCGCAGAGCGTGCTCTTGCCTCCGCGATATTCGACGATGGGCAGGCCGATGTGGTTGATTTTGGGAGCAGGTGCTGCGGTTGCCATTTAGAGACCCTCCTGATTGGCAAACTCTTCGGTGATGGATTCGGCGTCCACGGGCAATCCGTTGTAGTGGAGAATGCTGCGCAGCTTGGCTACCTGGTCAACGGGAAGATCAAGCTTGAGCAGGCTGGCCAACTGCGCGTCGCGGTTCTGTTCAACCACATAAATTCGCTCGTGGGAGGCCACAAAGTCGTGAACGCTTTGCGCAAACGGATAAGCCCGGAGGCGCAGATAGTCCACGTTCCTTCCGTAGCGCTGCTTGATCTGATCAAAGCTCTCGCTCAAAGCGCAATCGGTCGAGCCGTAAGCCAGGAAGCCGATCTTCGAGGTTCCGTCTTTGACCACAACCGGCGCGGGAACCAACTTGCGCGCGTTGTCGAATTTGCGCGCCAGCCGATCCATTACCGCCTGGTACTCATCAGGATTTTCCGTGTAACCGGCGGCGGCGGTGTGTCCCGATCCGCGGGTGAAGTAAGAGGCTTTGGGGTGCTTGGTCCCCGGCAGCGTGCGCCAGCCGATGGCATCACCATCCACATCGCGATAACGCTCAAATCCGCCCAGCCGCTCGATGTCGGCGGCCGTAAGCACCTTGCCGCGGTCCAGCGGCTTGGCTGGGTAATCGAACGGCTCGGACATCCAGTGGTTCATGCCCATATCCGTATCGCTGAGAACAAAAACCGGCGTCTGGAACCGCTCGGCCAGATCGAAGGCCGCCATGGTCAATTCAAAGCATTCCTTCACCGAGCCCGGCAAGAGAAGAATGTGTTTGGTGTCGCCGTGCGAGAGGAAGGCCGCTGAAAGCAGATCTGCCTGCTGAGTGCGCGTGGGCATGCCGGTCGAAGGTCCGGTGCGCTGCACGTTGATGATGACGCCGGGAATCTCGGCGTAGTATCCCAGACCGCAAAACTCGGCCATCAGCGACATGCCGGGACCGGATGTTGCGGTCATCGAACGAGCGCCGGCCCAACCCGCGCCCAGCACCATGCCGATGGCGGCTAGTTCGTCCTCAGCCTGAATTACAGCAAAAGTAGCTTTGCCATCCGGCGTTACGCGCAGCCTCTTGAGCAGGGCTGTGGCGGCCTCAACCACTGAAGTGGAGGGCGTAATCGGATACCAGGCAATGACTGTCACCCCGGCAAAGACCGCGCCCATGCCGCAGGCCGCGTTACCCTCAATGATGATTTTGCCTTCCGTCTTATTCATCCGCTCGATGAAGAACGGGTCGCGCTTGGTCAGATTCTCCTGGGCATAGTCGAAGCCCGCCTTGGCTGCTCCAAAGTTCATGTCAAAGACTTTTTGCTTTTTGGAGAACTGCTGGCGGAGGCTCTCCTCTACCACGTCAAGATCAATAGCCAGCAACTGGGCGACGACGCCCACGTACACCATGTTCCTGACCAGCTTGCGCAGCTTGACTTCGGGACATATGGCCGCCGTGATCTTGTCGAAGGGCACCGGATATAAGGAAACGTCGTTGCGTATCTGAGCCAGATTGAGAGTCTTGTCCAGGTTATCTTCGTAGATGACCACCGCGCCCGGAGGCAGGCTCTGCACATCGGACTTGGCGGTCTCGGGATTCATGGCGACCAGAATCTCAGAGTCGCGCTTACGGGCCACGTAACCGTTTTTGCTGGCCCGAATCAGGAACCAGGTTGGCTGTCCGGCAATATTAGAGGGGAAAAGATTCTTGCCGCTGACGGGAACGCCCATGCCAAAGATGCTTTTTAGCAAAACACTATTCGCTGATTGCGAACCGGAGCCGTTCACCGTCGCTACATTAATGCTGAAATCGTTTGTAACGCGCGCACGCGTGACAAATTCTCCCTGTTTCTCACCCAGGGCTGGATCGACTGTCGCCATCTGGCGGGATTCCCTTCCGAAGAATTCTAGAAAGAGTCTATCTTTCGCTCGGTTTCGATTATAGTCTTCCACACCAATTGGGCATTCAGCTTTAGCGCAAACTCAATTCTGCCTTCAGTCCGACGAGACGGGACAACCGGCGCCGAATTGGTATATGGAGAGCCGACTTCCTCACAAGAGCCCGTGCGCAGATTACGCAGTCGTGAGGGGCTCGAAGCGCCTGCGGAAATAGATCCAATAATCTGCTTGACAAACACTACTGTGTTTCATACAGTGTTTTACATACAGTGTACGAGGTACAGCATGACGGTTGCCGAGAACCTCTTTGAGAACCTTCGACTGGAACTTCGCCGCGGCTGCTTGACTCTGGCAGCGCTGGCTCAACTTCGCCAGGAGCACTACGGCTACACGCTGCGCAAGGCGTTGGCAGAACGCGGGCTGGAGATTGACGAAAATACGCTCTACCCGCTGCTGCGGCGCTTGGAGGCTCAGGGGCTGCTGACGAGCGAGTGGCGCGAAGAAGAAAAGCGCAACAAGCGCTTTTATCGCCTCTCCAGCGACGGCGAACAGATCTTTGGCCGGTTGCTCGATGAGTGGCAGGCCATCAACGCATCCATCCACAACATTCTGCAATGAGCTAAGGAAGACACCATGGAACTTCTTGATCGCTACCTGCAAGCCGTAAAGAAGCACCTGCCCTGGAAGCGGCAGGACGACATTATCGCCGAACTACGGGCGAACTTTGAAGCGCAACTTGAAGACAAAGAGACTGGGCTGGGACGCCCGCTCACCACGGGTGAGGCAGAGGATTGGCTTAAGCAAATCGGGCCACCGAGGCAGGTGGCCGCTCGCTATCAGCCGCAGCAGTACCTGATCGGGCCAGCCCTCTTCCCATCGTATTTATTCGTGCTCCGGACAGTTTGCTTCTGGACCATGATCGCTTACACGATTGGCAGCGTGGCGTTGCTTGCCACGGGAACCGTCAGCGGAAGTCGCGTGCTGGAAGCGGTACTGCGCGCACCAGGTTTTTTGTTGACGGTTGCCGGCTGGGTCACTCTCGGTTTTGCGGCGATTGAGTTTGCCGCCACACGCCGCCCAGAGAAGTTTCCGACGCTTTCCGGCTCCTTTAGTAACTGGACGCCGAGCACGCTGCCGCCTTTGGAGAAGGATGCTGTTCACGGGAAGAAACCGCGCAGCCTCGCTTCGGCAGTTGCCGAGGTCGTCTTCGGCTTTCTCTTTCTGGTGTGGCTGCTGCTGATTCCCCAGCATCCATATTTACTGATGGGACCGGGCTCCCTTTACCTGCCGTATTCGCCGTTTCAGTTTGCGCCCGTCTGGGTTCCGGTCTTCTGGTGGGTGGTGGCGGTGAATGTGGTGCAGGTGGTCTGGCGGTGTGTTGACCTGATTCGCGGAGCATGGCGCCAGCCGCGGCGCGCGGAACTGATCGTGATAAGCGCCATCGGCCTGGTTCCGCTGGGGATGCTGCTTGCAGTACCGGATCACGCATACTTCACACTCAAGAATGTGGCGGATCAGGCACGCTACGGCGCTGCCCTTGACTCGATCAACCTATCGATCAAGTGGAGCGTGCTGGTGATTTGCGCCATCGTCGTTCTGGAATTGGTTTGGGCGCTCGCGCGGATGAGTCTGGAAGCCTATCGCAGGCGCGCGGCATCGATGCAGTAAGCGCGCAGCCAATTTTGCTGCACGCCACGATTTCTAGGAACTGGCCATCGTCTCGCACAATTTTTCCGAGTCACGACGCCAGCGCGCAAGCAGCGAGGAAGCAATGACGATCAGGGCGAGCAGAAGGCCGATCCACAAGCCGTAGATGCCCCAGTGAAACACGAAACACAGGCTCAGGCCTAATGGCAACCCCAGCACCCAGTAGCCCACCAGGTTAGCCAACATGGGTGTTCGTGTCTCGCCCAGTCCGCGCAACGCGCCGGTGGAGACGGTCTGTATGCCGTCAAAAATCTGGAAAGCGGCAGCAAGACCCAAGAGGCTTGGGCCGACGGCCATCACCTGCGGGTCGCGCGTGTAAAGGGCGATCAGGGGCCCAGGCGCAACGAGGAACACCACTGCGGCCAGCAGCATGAACCCCGTTCCCAGCCCCAGGGAAAGCCACCCGGCGCGGCGCGCCCGCTCAGGGTCTCCCGCGCCCACGGCATGACCCACGCTGACCGCAGCGGCCGCCGAAACGCCCAGCGGAACCATGTATGTGAGGCTCGCATAGTTGAGGGCAATCTGGTGTGTCGCTAGCGCCACCGGCGTGAGCCAACCGGCGGAAAGCGTCGCCAGGTTCCAGGCGCCGACCTCAAGCACAATCTGCCCTGCCGCAGGAACACCCAGCTTCACCAGAAGCCGCAGGCGGGCCATGGCGGGCGAGGCCCAGTGGCGGAAAAGCGAATGGCCCCGCTTGCGCTCATAACGCCATGCAAATCCTATCAGCGCAAGAGCCATGAAGATGCGCGAAACGACCGTGGAAAGCGCGGAGCCGTTCACGCCCAGGACCGGCATTCCCCACTTGCCGTAGATGAGAACCCAGTTACCGAACCAGTTGAGCAGGTTGGCCACAACGTAGGTGCCGGTAATCACGCGCACGTCGCCCACGCTTTGCAGGTAGCGGCGCGTTCCGGCGTAGAGCAACAGTGGCAGCATGCCCCAGTTGAGCAGGCGCAGGTAAGCAGCGGCTGGAGCGGCCACTTGCGGCGTAATGCCGAAGGGCAGAAAGCCAAAACTGGCTGCAAAGATCAGCAGCATCAGGGGCGGCGTGACAATGCATGCCAGCCAAACGCCCTGGGCCAGCCAACGGTGACATTCGTCGTGGTCGTTGCGCCCGTAGGCCTGCGACACGAGTGTATCCAGCCCGAGCAGCAAGCCGATGCCAAATAGCGCTGGAGTGTAGAAGACAGCATTGCCCAATGCAACTGCACCGATGGCCGCTGGTCCCAGCTTGCCCACCATGATGGTGTCCACGATGCCCATGGCCACCCAGCCCACCTCGCTCAATACCACTGGAATCGCCAACGCCACCATCGCGCCTAGTTCCGCTCTCCACTTGGCTTTTGCTCGCCTCATGATTCCAATCTAATTGCAAGCGCACGGACTTCGCTTGTTCAAACGGCAGGGTTGCGTGGGAGGATTTGGGTGCAGCGGAGGAGCGAAGGTTGCCTAAAGAGGCGGGCACTGAGCCTTACCATTGTGCCCAGTCGCCGAAGCCGAGAACCCATGCGGCCAGCAGGAGATTGCTGACGGCGTGCGCTGCGACGGCATCTCCCATGCGGCCTCGCCAACGGAGCGCGGCAGAAAAGGCCAGGCCAGCCAGAGTGCCGAGCAGCAGGTGTTGCCAATCCATCAGATTCTTCATGTGCTCCAGACCAAAGACTGCGGACGAAAGACAAATGGAGAGCAGCGTCAGGCTGGAAAAGGAGACGGCATCAAACTCCCGGCCGATGAACCGGCGCGCCAGATAACCGCGAAAGGCCAGCTCTTCCGCAATGGGCACCGTGATCACGGCGGCAGCTACGCGAAAGGCAATCCAGGTCCAGCGAGCCGTGGGCGAAAGCGCCGCCAGCGCCTGTCCCAGCGGACTGGCCGCCGGCTGATGCTGAAACCACACGGGTGCTATCCACACCAGAAAAACCGCCACGCCTGCCGCCGGACCAAACCATCCAAAGCGCCAGTCTAGACTTTTCAACCTGGGCCAGAAATACCAGAGGGTGATGGCTGCGGCAAAAAAACGCAAAGAATACAGCCACTCGAGGTTTCCGGAAGCGGCCTTGGAGACAAAAGTCGCGGCAAGAATGGCAAGAAATGGAACCAGGTACGCGCGTATTGCCGGAGACTCTCCGCGTTCTTCGCGGAACTGTGCTGGCGCGCCGGGAAGGCATTCGACGCCAGCACTGTGCGGCGGGCCAGCGAAGCTGGACGCGGCGGGGGGAATTTTTCGCATCCAGGAAAGCCTTTGGGTTGCCTGTGAAAATAACAAGGCGATAATAATGAATGAAATCCAGCCGGCAGCGGAATGAAAGCCGATGTCGCTGACATCAGGATAGCCAGCATCGCCGATAAATATCAGAGCGCAAAGCCGGACGATGTTCAGCAGCCACATGCATGCCAGCGCGCAGGGGATGAGCAGCAGAGCCTGTGGAAAGCGGTACTCTTTCCTGAAGTACCAAAGCCAGATGGAAGTGAAGAGAAGGGCGAGCGCAAAGCCTTCTACCCCTGAACAACCAGCAGCAATGGTGACCATATAACGAGGAGTGCCGATGACGAAGGAAGTCGGATCGATGACAACATCCGGAAGAAAAACGCTTAGAATCGCCCTCACCGCATATAAGGATCCGGTCTGCATCGTAGCGCTCTGTGCAGTGTTCGCATCAGTCCACAGAAGTTTGATCAAGGTACCTAGATACCATCCAGCCACCCCTGCAAGAGACGAGTATAGCCACAGCAGGCCGGTCGAGCGAATGGCCCTGACCCAGCTTCGAAGCGGAACACAAGCCAGAGCCAACAGTATGGTCGCGGGCAGGCAAAGAGAGCTCCTGATGTAGCCGAAGGGATCGTAGAGCAACCAGCCCGGCCCTTTTTGCGTCCCCAGTGTAATGGAAAGAACTGCTGCGATGAAAAGAAGATGGAACCCAAAAAAGATGCGGCCGAACGGGATGTTTTCTTTTTGAGCTTTCCAGATGGAATGGCCGAGGCTCAGGAACACAACATACGCAAAGAGAGGAATCTGACCATAGGGATCGGTCATCACTCCAAAAATCTTCACATGTCCGGGAAGCCGTCCCTTGCCTGAAAAGCAGAATATGTATTCTAGCGCTACCAGCGCGCCAAATAGATAAAAACGTCCGAGAAGATGGCGCGGCAGAAGGCTAGCGCTTACTGCATGCACTCGGCTGATTTCAGCCGAGCTGCGGTCTGAGTTCATTATCAATATCTTCGGGCTACTTGCTACGTCGAATGTTCAGAACCGCAAGCGATCCTGCAAGAAGAGTGAGGGCGCTGATGGCAAGGCTGGGATCGACCTCAGGCTTCCTAAAAAAGTCTAGTCCATGAGCGGTGGCGCATGTACCGAGCAGAATACCGAGCACTCCGAGTGCATATTTCATAGAACTCTTCATCACAAACAAATCCCTTCTTGCGGTCGTTCAAAGGATTCTGAAATCCTTGAAGCCTTTGAGTTCCATATCCGCAGGCGACTCGCTTCAGGCGTATCTTTAGACGCTTTTCAGACCTTTGCGTTTTCTGCCGTAAAGGAAGGCCGCAAGGCCGAACATGCCGCTTCCGAGCAGGATCAAGCTGCCAGGCTCGGGCGTAGGCGCTAACCCAATCAAGGTCTGAGGCGCCCCATCATCCGTGGGGGGGGTGCCAGGGAGATACCCATCGCCGTCTGGGGCATAAATCACGTATTGGGAGTAAAGGGGCGAGTTGGGATTGTTGGCGACCCAATACGCCGCACTGCCCGGAGTCGACGCGTTATTCAGTAAATCGGCTATCTCATCTTGATCACCCTGGGACAACGTAGCTATCGTGTTCTCCAACAGCGTATCGTTCGGATCGTTGAGTTCCCAGTTTGCCCACTGCGCATCCGCGATGGTCGCCTGCCCTTGTGAAGTGAGAGGGTTTGCACCTGCAGCCAGGGAGAAGATGTAAGCCGATTCTTCAAATAGCGTGTTACCCGCGATTGGCGTTACCGTAGCTGTCCAGTACTCGTTGGTACTGATCTCATTCTCGTAGCTGATGCACATCAGATTAGCGTAGACTGTGCCTGAAGTGCCACTGACGGTGAAGCCATAGGGGTACACGTTACCAGCCCCAGTTCCCGATCCAGACATAGGCCCGCTGTTAGGGAGGTTCGTCAGAGTCACCGTATCGGCGAAAGCATAGATTGGGGCTAACAGCAAAAGAGCACAAAGCAAACCCATGGAGACAATCGTGCATACTCCAAACTTCTTCATCTTTCACCCTTTCATGACCGGCTGCAGCAGACGTTCTTACTCGTAACTGGGCCCAGGTCACACACGCCCGTTTTGCAAACCGACAGGCGCCGTGTGGCGAATCAGTTTCCCGTGCAGCGAATCAGCACAGGCGTTCTTTCTGAGACTCGCAATTCCCTAACAGGATGATTAAGGTTTTTGCTTTCAATGAGATTAGCAAAAAACTAACCTAATGTGCTACATAACCTACGGGACTTACCTAGGTAATCTCTTCCATCTAAAATGACGGTACCCTTCTAAATCTCACGACGGGTACCATTTCAAGTAAAGCTCGTTGAAGCGGGAGAGATTAGTGGTCGGCGGAAGGAAAAGCCCCGGCGGATTGCCGGGGCTTTTCGTCCGATACCTCTCGCGACTCTGTGAAAAGCCGCAGAGACACTTCTCAGATGGTGCGCTTTCTGCGATACAAGAAACCTGCAAGACCGAGGATGCCAGTACCGAGCAGGATAAGGGTGCCGGGCTCGGGCGCGTTAACTCCAATGAAGTTCTGCGGAACGGGATCGCCTGAAGGCTGGGTGCCGGCCTCAGGAAGGTAAATTACGAATTGGTTATAGAAACTAGCTGGCTCTGATGCGTAATTCGCTTCAGCCAGGGCTAACTGAGTTGCCGCGCCCGGAGGTGCGGTCCAATTCTGCGTATTTGTCGAGAACAGCCCCCAGGCAGCCCACTGGTCGGCAATCTGCTTCGCGGTATTCCCGGCGGCAATGGCGGCATTGTCGTCATTGAAGAGCCAGACTGCTTCTTCCTGCAGTTGCCCGGATGGCGCCGTGATGGTCGCGGTCCAGCTCTCACCACCGTAGATGTCGTTGTCGAAGCTGATACACATCATCCACAACGATGGCGAGGCGCCGTTGACGCTGAGATAGTAGGGATATACCTCACCGGGTCCGTAACTCACTCCCTCTGTGCCTGTAAGCTCCAATGTGACCGTGGATCCGATCGTATCCGCACTTGCCCTCAGCGGGCTGAACAAAAACAGAGCACAAAAGACGCCGATGGGCAGAATCGTGCAAACCCAAAACTTCTTCATTCCCTCACTCTTTCTTGCCTCTTACAAAAGGGATCCAGCTTGTTGGCCGGGCTCCGATTAAGCGCTCACAAAATGCGAACTTGCCTGTTTTCTCTGCGGTGAATCAGCTTCACAGAGGAATGCGTGAGGCTCAAAAGCATTCAAGACACAGCTACCATTTTGCTTGGCATCTTCAATGAAGATAGGTAAGGCGAATCTTAGGCGCAAGATTACGAGCGCTCATTACCCTGGTAACCAACACCGTTACCGTGAATGACAGAAACCATTCCGGATAGCTCTTGTCTCTAATCGAAATCGCCTCTCCGCGCGCATGTTTTCTGTGCATAACTCGTCCGGCTGAGTTAAGCGGCTGACGGAACGAAAGCCATTCTGCGGTTTCATGTGAGCTATATCACTTAAAGAAGCTCTCAATCCAATTTTGCAGCAGAGCCGGGAAGCAGCCTAGGAGCACAACCACCGCCGCAATCGCAACCAGAACGGCCATCGTGACCGGATGAGCCTTGATGGGAGACTCATCGACTGCGGGCACAACATAGGCCCGCTTGAGCACCTGCAAATAGTAGTAGAGCGAGACCACGCTGAGCGCGACGGCCAACGCTACGAGAGCGAATGGAACCGGCCCGGCTGAGACACCAAGCACCGCGGCAAAGAGGTTGAACTTGGCGTAGAAGCCGACCAGCGGCGGAATTCCAGCAAGCGAGAGAAACAGCACCAGCAGCACCGCGGCCAGTACGGGGTTGCGCTTGTTCAGGCCGACGAAGGAGTCGATGCGGTCGCTGCCGGTGGCGCGCTCGACGACGGAGACGACGCCGAATGCACCAATGGCGGTCAAGCCGTACGTGAGGACGTAAAAGAGGACAGCGTTGGCGCTGCGGACCGTCGGACCCATCGAGTTTTCCAAGAACTCAAGGGGACTTCCCTGCCCCTGGTAGGCAGGGTGAACTGCAATCCCCAACAAGATGTATCCCGCGTGGGCAATTGCCGAGTATGCTAAAAGTCGCCGCACGCTCGCTTGCGCCAGTGCCGCCAAATTACCAACAACCATAGAGGCTGCAGCAACCGCCAGCAGAATTACCCCCAACAGCGGCCAAGTTTGGTAGTAGTGCCTCAGAAACTGTTCGACTGAACTCCTCGAGCCATCGAAGGGCGAGCCCATCGTCATCCAATTCAAGCTGAGTGTGATGAGCAGCGCAAAGCTGGCCACCTTGGAGACGGACGCGATAAACGCCGCGGCCGGAGCGGGCGCGCCTTCATACGTATCGGGAGCCCAAAGATGAAACGGCACTGCCGCCACCTTGAAACCGAGACCGGCAACAACCAAAATCCACGCTACATAAAACATCGGGCTCGGCCCGGAAGCTGAGATCGCGTCCTGAATTCCAGTGAGATTTGTCGTGCCGCTCAGTCCATAAAAATAACTGAAACCAAAAAGCAGAAACGCTGCCGACATTCCGCCGAATAAGTAATACTTCATCGCGGCTTCTGCACTTTTCGCTGAAGACTTGGCAAACGCGGTCATAATGTAAAGTCCCAGGCTGAGTAACTCAAGGCCGACAAAAATCACCAGCAAATCCTGCGCGCCGGCAATCAGCAAGCCGCCGACAGCCGCCATCAGAACCACGGCAACGAACTCACCCACATGCTTGGTGAAATCCGAATCGATGAGTAACAGCAATGTCAGCGCCGTCAGGATCAGGATGCCGGTTTGCGCCACTTGAACATAGAATCCGGTTTGGAGCAATGTCGACCAAGCGTCCGGGTCGGATTCAAACCAAATATGGCCCTGCAACTGCAACGCCCAAAGCGCCGCGCCACAGCCAGCTACACCGACCAACGCAGCCACTGCCACACGCAGCTTCAGCGCGGCCTTGCGCAGGAAGCCCAAGTCTACGACTAGCACCAAGAGCGCGGCGATTTCGAGAGCCGTCTCCGGCAGCGTTACGCGAAAGAGATCTGCGTAGTTCATTGCACACCTCCCGCGAGCAGCGCCTTCACTGCCGGTTCTATTGTGTCGAGCAGAATTCTCGGATAAAGTCCCACAAACAAACTAACTCCCGCCAGCATCACAACGCCGGTAACTTCAGGCCAGGTGATGGCCGCAAACGCGTGTCCGTTTTCCTGCTCCAGTACGTGCGCGGTGGGCAGGAGATCGCCAAAGAAAGCCTTTTGCAAGGCGCGCCACGTATAAGCCACGCCGACGACGATGCCGACGCCCGCTGCGGCCACCCACCACGGGTTCACCTTCCAAGCGCCGACGAGTACCTGCAACTCGGCAACGAAGCCGGAGAAGCCCGGCAACCCCATTGAGGCCATTCCGGCAATCACAAATGCCCACGCGGCAAAGGGCGAACGGCGGGAGAGGTGCATGGTTTCAAGCTCCGCTAACTGGCGCGTGTGGGTGCGGTCGTAGACGATTCGGCCGACGATGGCGAAGAGCAGCCCGGCGATGATGCCGTGAGAGAACATCTGCATTACCGCGCCTGTCACGCCAATCTGATTCAGAGTCATGAGCCCGAGCAGCACAAAACCCATGTGGCTGACGCTGGAGTAGCCGATGACGAATTTGAAGTCACTCTGCGCCAAGGCGACCAGCGCGCCGTAGACTATGCCGATAACCGCAAGCACGGCGAAGACATCGCGCCACGAGCCGAAGCCGATGAACGAAAATCCCCAGGGATCAAGTCCGCGCGGAAACAGAGCAATGCCCACGCGAAGGCAACCGTACGCGCCCAGCTTCATTACCACGCCGGCCAGCAGCATGGAGGCGCCCGTCGGCGCGGCGACGTGGCCGGTGGGCGCCCAGGTGTGAAACGGCCACATGCCTGCCAGAATCGCAAAGCCGGTGAAGACCAGCGGGAAACACCACATCTGAAAGCTGGGAGAGAATCCCGCATGACCTAACTCGATGAGGCTGGTGGAGTGGCTGCCGGCCGTGGCGTAGGCCGCCAGCAGGCCGATGAGCACCATCGCCGAGCCGGCGAAAGAATAGATGGCCAACTTCATGGCCGCGTACTCACGCCGCGTGGAACCCCAGATGGCGATGAGGAAATACTTGGGCACAATGGCGATTTCGTAAAAGACGAAAAGAAGAAGGAGATCGAAGCTGAGAAAAACTCCGTAGACTCCGCCGATGAGCGCGAGGAAGAAAGCGAAAAACTCATTGGTGCGCAGTTCGATGTTCCAACTGAAGAGAACTCCGGCAACCGCGGCCAGGCCGGTAAGCAGAACCAGCACGCGGCTGATGCCGTCAGCGGCCAGTAGGAAGTGTATCCCCATGGACGGCATCCAGGGCAGATCGACAAAAACTGTGAGCCCTTGTCCCATGCCGGCGATAAAGCCCGCAACAGCGACCGCGAGTCCGGCCACGGCGACGCTGAGCGCCAGCCAACGAGCAAGTGCTGGCTTGGTCTTGGGCAAGATTGCCAGCACGATCGCTCCGGCAAACGAGAGATAGATTGTCCACGCTAACATCTAAAATCTCCAGTGAGCCAGCAGGTTTATGACCGTGGGATTCACGGTAGCCACAATCAGTTGCGGTAGAACTCCGACAAGAAACATCAGGCCTATCACGGGAATGAGCGCCATCCGCTCGCCGTGGTGCAAGTCAGGAAAGCCGACGCAGTGCTCCGGCACCGGACCGGTGAATACTTTTTGAATCACAGTCAGAATCACGGTCGCGGTGACCAGCAAGCCAAGGAGCGAGACTGTGGCCGCAACCCATGCCAACGGGAAGACGCCGCGGAAGATGAGGAATTCGCCGGGAAAGCCGTTCAGCCCCGGCAATCCCAGCGAAGAGAAGAGCGCAATGCCCATCAGCCCGGCCAGCACCGGCGCGGGCTTTCGAAGGCCGCCGAACTGGTCGATGCCGCGATGACCGCCCGTGCGCTCCTGTAGCATGGCCACAAACCAGAAGAGCGCAGCAGCAGTGATGCCATGGTTGAACATCTGGAAGATTACACCGTTGAGCGCCGCTGCCTGACTATTGATCGCAGCCGCTCCGGCAGCCGGAACCGCCAGTGCGAAGATGCCCAGCAAACAATAGCCCAGGTGGTTGACCGACATGTAAGCGAAAACGCGCTTCAGATCTTTCTGCGCCGCCGCGGCCCATGCGCCCAGGACTACAGTAGCCACGGCCAGCACCAGGAGCGGCGTGCGAATCTGAGAAATTTGATGGCCGAAGAGCGGAAGCGCGATCCGCAGCAATCCATAGACGCCCATCTTCGACATAGCGCCTGTCAGCAACATCGTTACCGGCGAGGGCGCTTCTGCATAAGCCGCGGGCAGCCATGTGTGGAACGGAATCATCGGCACCTTGACGGCAAAGCCAGCCAGCACGCCAATCGCCAACCACAGCATCACTGGCCCCAAGTGTGCCGTGACCAGTTGTTCGAGTTCGCCAGTCGAGGCGAGCAGTGTGAGATGAGGGAAATCCATGCTGCCTGTCGAAAGAAAGACTGCCAGAAACGCGACCAGCAGAGCCGCGGAGCCAGCCATCGTGTATATGAAAAACTGTGTAGCCGCCGAACCGCGCCGCGTTCCGCCCCACAGCTTGATGAGGAAGAAGGCGGGAATCAGGCTCAGTTCCCAGAAGAGAAACCAATGAAAAAAATTCAGCGCCGTGAAGGAGCCGAAGAGGCCAGATTCCAGCGTCAGCACCAGCGCGAAGTAAAGCCCCGGCTGATGATGGACGCGGTGCGCCGCATCCACCGACATCAGGGTGACGATGGCGGAGAGCACCAGCATCAGCGCGCCCAGCCCGTCTACGCCGAGGTAGTAATTAATTCCCAGCGACGGCGCCCACACGTGTTGCTCTATGAATCCGTAACCGCCGAAAACGGGTCCTCTGCTCCACTCGGTCCAAACAACCAAAACCAACGCGAGGCTTGCGAGGGTCGTACATAGGGCCACGGCGCGCGCATGCTTGCCTGCGCCGAGCGCAATCACCGCCCCCACTAGGGGCAGCACGGTCAACAGCGACAGTACAGGAATTCCGCTCATGCCCGGCTGCTCCAGATCAGAATTGCCGCCAGCACAACCACAGCCAGCGCCAGCAATCTCAGGTAAGTTTGCACGCGGCCCGTTTGCATGCGCGAGAGCAGGCCTCCGCCCACGCCTAACTCATCGCAGCCTTTGTCAAAGCTGCCGTCCACAATGTTGTTATCGAGGAAGCGATTCAGTTGCGCCCACAGGCCAAAGGTCCACGCAACCCCGGCCACCACGCCGCCCCAGACCCGGCGGTCGAGCCAATCCGAGACACGCGCCCAACTTTCATAGAATGCGATCACCGTCACTCCGTAGAACTCATCCACATAAAACTTGTCGTGCAGCCAGCCCCAAACCATGGGAGTAACTCGCTCCAGTTCGTCCGGCTCTTGCGGCCGCGGAGAGCGATCGACGTATAGGTTCCATGCCAATCCGAAGCCGATAAACACCATCAGAGTCGAAGCCGCCATCACCGCGAGTAAACCTGGCTCAGAAAAACCGTGTAACTCGAAAACCGCCGCGTGACCATCCATAAACGCGCGGAACCACGGCCATGCGGGAGTGCCAACCACTCCAAGCAACATAGCAAAGACGGCTAGAATAACAAGCGGCGCGGTCATCACTGCGGGGCTCTCGTGTGCGGGTTTGTTTCCTCGCCAGTGTCCGCCGAAGACGTAGATCATCTGCCGAGTCATGTAAAACGCGGTCAGCAGTGCGCCCACGACCAGCATATAGAACGGCGATTTCGCAACACTCCAATGCCACGCCGCATCAAGAATTCCGTCCTTGCTCCAGAAGCCTGAGAACAACAGCGGAAAACCGCACAGCGCCAACATGCCTATCGCATAAGTCAGGCAAGTCAGCGGCATATCGACTTTCAGTCCGCCCATCTTGCGAATATCCTGCTCTCCGTGGCAGCCGTGAATTACAGAGCCCGCGCCCATGAATAAAAGCGCCTTGAAGAATGCATGAGTTAGCAGGTGGAACATTCCCACGGCCACGCCGCCCATGCCAAGGCCGGCCATCATGTAACCCAGTTGCGAAACGGTCGAGTAAGCCAGGATGCGCTTGATGTCGTTTTGCGCCACGGCAATCAGCGCGGCAAAGACGGCCGTGAATGCGCCTACCCAGGTAACGACCGTGAGCGCGGCGGTAGATCCGCCGGTTAGCGCGCCGGCCTGCATCAGCGGATAAACTCGCGCTATGAGATAAACGCCCGCGGCCACCATGGTCGCGGCGTGAATCAGCGCTGAGACTGGCGTGGGGCCCTCCATCGCATCCGGCAGCCATACGTGCAGCGGAAACTGGCCGCTCTTGCCTGCTGCTCCGGCAAAGATTAACAAGCCAATCGCACCCGCTGCTGTCAGGCCCAGCGCAGCCGGCGTCGCGAGCAATCCGGCCAACGCAAGAGGTTCAAGCGAACCCGCGCCGTGGTTATAAAAAAGCAGCGTACCGGTCTGCGAGAACAACCAAACCATTCCCAGCAGGAAAAAGACATCGCCAATGCGCGTGGTAAGAAAGGCTTTCTTTGCAGCGGCCGAAGCCGAAGGTTTCTGGTACCAGAATCCTATCAATAAGTACGAAGTAAGTCCGACTAACTCCCAACATATGAATAGCAACAGCAAGCTATTGGAGATCACCACGCCCAGCATCGCTCCGGCAAAGAGCGACATGAAGCAGAAGAAGCGCGTGTAATTCTCGTCGTGCTCCATGTAGCCGGTGGAGTAAATGAAGATGAGCAGGCCGACAAAGCTGACCATCACCAGCATCACAGCCGAGAGCGGATCGAGCACCCAGCCCAAGTCCACGTTGACTGCGCCGCTTTGGAACCAGGTGAGGTTCACAACCTCGCGCGTCGCCCCACCATGCGCCCAATCGCTCACGACATGCCCGAAAGCGACGAGCGAGAACAAAAGCGAGAGGCTCAGCGAGCCGATAGCCAAAGTAGCGGAAGCCTTGCGGCGCGGTTGCTTCAATAGCGCTGACAAACCCGCTGCCACAATGGGCGCGGCGGGAATCAGCCAGAGAATCCCCGCGATGGGAGAAGCCGTCAACTGCGGAGTGATTGAAATTGCTTCTTGCATCAACCCCTCACCCCTTCATCCTGTTCATCTGGTCCAGGTCGGTCGTCTTGGTGTGGCGATGAATGGAAATCACCAACCCCAGTCCAACCGCGGCTTCGGCCGCGGCAACAGCAATGGAGAAAATCGCAAACATCATTCCCGTGAGCGCCTCGGGATGCGGCCCGTAGCGCCAGAAAGCAATCAGATTCAAATTGGCAGCATTCAACATCAGCTCAATTCCAATCAGCACGAGAATGGCATTGCGGCGCGTAAGCGCACCGGCCAGGCCAATCGAAAACAAGAGCGCCGCAACGAGAAGATAACCCGCCAAAGGAGTCACTTCGTTCCCTCCTTCTCGTGCATCGCCACGATGACCGCGCCAATCAAGGCCGCAGTCAATAGCACGGCAACAATCTCCAGCGGCAAAACGTACCGTCCAATGAGCGCCTGACCAATCTGCAGCACAGTCGCCGTGGGCGCAGGCGAGGCGCCGGGCAGCATGGGCGCGGTGTGAAGTATGGCCCAACCGAGCACTGCAAAGACAGCAGCGGCCACCGCGAGGCCAGCCAGCCATGTGCGGCTGAAGACTCCGCCTTTGGGAGTTTCAGAGCCTTTAGTAAGCAAAATGGCAAAGACCACAAGGATTGCTACCGCGCCTATATAGACCAGAATCTGCACGAATCCTGCAAACTGTGCGTCGAGATTCAGAAAAAAGAGCGCCAGTCCGGCGAAAGCAACTGTGAGCGCCAGCGCGCAGTGCACGGTATTTTTCAGCACCATGGACGCAAGACCGCCAGCCACGGTGAGCGCCGTAATTATATAGAAAACAAGGCTCATCGGTGGGTCATCCTTTCCTTGCGACCGTGAAATGATCTACTCCGCATAGCGATAACTCCTCGGCCCAATGTGTTTCTTCCGCAGTTCTGTCAAACCTACGCCCACATAAGCCACCAGCAGAATCGCTGAACAAACGAACCATCGCAGCCAGCCATCGCCCATAAAACGCCAAACCGCGGCAACCATCAAGTTGAGCAGGCACATCGGCAGAACAAACTTCCAGGCAAAGTTCATTAACTGGTCCTGACGAAGCCGCGGCAATGTTCCGCGCATCCAGATGAATACAAAAATGGATAGCATCAATTTGGAGAAGAACCAGATCCACGACGGAACCCAGGTCAGGAAAGAAAACGGCGCGGACCATCCGCCCAGAAACAGAGTTGTGCCAAGGCCGGAGATGGAAAGCATGGCCACATACTCGCCCAGAAAAAAGAGCGCAAATTTGAAGCCTGAATACTCGGTGTGATAGCCGGCCACTAACTCCGACTCGCCTTCGGGGAGGTCAAAAGGCGAGCGGTTAGTCTCCGCCGTGGCCGCAATGGCGTACATAACAAAGCCCGCCAAACCCCAGGGCGTGAAGATGTACCAGTGCGGAATGCCCCAAGTGTAGTGGTTCTGGGCCTCGACGATTTTGGTGAGCGAGAGCGAGCCGGCCATCATCACCACCACCACGCTCGACAGCAGCAGCACCACTTCGTAACTAATCATCTGAGCCACGGCGCGCATGGCGCCCAGCAGCGAATACTTGTTGCGGCTGGACCAACCGGCCATAAAGACAGCTAACTCTGTCGACGCGCCCATCGCGAAGTAGAAGAGCAGGCCTGCGTCCAGATCGACAAGCACCATGTTTCGGCCCATGGGTAACACCGCAAATCCCATGAAGGCCGTGACAACGAGCAGCACAGGCGCGAGAAAGTGCACCGCCGTGTCCGCGCTCAGGGGAACAATGTCTTCCTTGGTCAGCGACTTGATGCCGTCGGCAATCGGCTGCAGAAGGCCGTAGGGACCTACGCGGTTGGGGCCAAGCCGATTTTGCATGCGGCCCAGTCCTTTGCGCTCCAACCACACGGCAACTGCGAACAGCGCAGGAAAGACGCAGACTATAGCCGCCGCGTTAATCAATACACTGGCAGCGCCCTGCCACGACGCGGGCAGAAAGCTTACCAGCCAGTGCTGGAGCAATACGAAGATCTGGTCTAGATTGTCGATCATCGGTTATGCTCCCTCTCCAGCTGTTGCCGCCGCAATGGAAGGCGCTTTAGCCGCGACAGCAGCTTTTGTCTTCGCTTCCGCTTTGGCCTTCTCCGCAGCAAGCCGCGCGTCCACCGCGTTTGCTTCGTTGAGATGAATCTGATGGTAATACTCGTTCGATTTTGCCAATTGTTTACGGTCCAACAGAAGCCCGCCAAAACGATCGCCGGTGCTCAACTCAAACTCAGTGTCCATTTTGATAGCTTCAAACGGGCAAACCTCGACGCAAATCTGGCAGCTCATGCAGACCGAAATATCTATGTCAAAGCGCGCCGGATAAAACTGCGGCTTGCCGAGAGCGTCCGGCTTTCTGTCTGTTGACTTCTCGATGTAAATGCACTTGGGCGGACACTCCTTCTCGCAGATCTGGCAAGCCACACAGCGCATCCCGGCTTCCCAATCCGCGGCGTCCGGCGGGTTCTTGGCGTCATAAACCAGGAAGGGAAAGACGCGCGCCGCCTCGAACGGGGCGATCCGTTGCTCCGGATACTCGACCGTCGTCAGCCGGTCGGCAGAGAAATAGCTTCCGAAGAAATTCTTCGCCGTTTCCGCCATTCCCTTCAGTATGCCTTCACCTAACACCCACTACCCTCCAATAACTCACTTACCTGTCCACTTCTCCCAACACAATATCCACACTGCCAAAGATCAGCACTACGTCGGCCACATTTTGTCCCAGACACATATCCTCAAGAATCGTCAGATTAATCAGGCTGGGCGGACGAATACGGTAGCGATAGGGATTCGGCCCACCGTCGCTGATGAGATAAAAGCCTAGTTCACCCTTGGGTGCTTCAATGCGTCCGTAGGCCTCGCCCGGCTTCGGACGGAATCCGCGAATCTTCGCCTTGGAGTCCATCACGGGGCCAGCGGGAATGTCTTTGAGCGCCTGTCTCAATATCCCAATCGCCTCTCGCATCTCAAGCACGCGAATCATATAGCGGTCGTATACGTCGCCGTGATCGCCCAGCGGCACGCGGAAGTTGAAGCGGTTGTAGATGCCGTAGCCGTCCACTTTGCGAATGTCGTAATTCACGCCCGAGGCACGCAGCATCGGCCCAGTTACTCCGGCATTGACCGCCAATTCAGCCGGCAACAGGCCCACGCCCTGAGTGCGCGCCATCAGAATCTCATTCGAGCTGAGCAGCCTTTCAAATTCGTCCACAAACCCCGGCAGGCCCTCGACCACCTTGCGCGTCTTGTCGAGCCAGGCCGGCGATGCATCCACGCGGCAGCCACCAAAGCGCATGTAGTTGACCATCATGCGCGCGCCGGTCAACTCCTCGAAAAGGTCCAGAATTTTTTCCCGCTCGCGGAAGGCATACATCAGGGGCGTGCCGCTGGCGCCCATCTCCTGAATCAAAAAGCCAATCGACGAGGCGTGATTCTGGAAGCGCGTCAGCTCGCCCAGAATCACCCGCAGGTATTCGGCGCGCTCAGGAACCTCCTGGCCGGTAAGTTTCTCGACAGCCAGCGCATAGGCCCAGTTATTGGTGATGGGGCAAATGTAATCCAGCCTGTCGGTGTAAGGCATTGATGCCAGATAGCTGACGCCTTCGGCGATTTTTTCGTGGTTGCGATGCAGGTAACCGAAGACCGGCTTGAGCCGGATCACACGCTCCCCGTCCAGCGCCACATCCATGCGGAAAACGCCGTGCGTCGAGGGGTGGTGCGGCCCCATGGCCACTTCCAGCAGTTCCCCGTCGCCGTCGGGCTCAATCACAGCGGGCCGATTCCAGCCTTCTAGTTTTTCCGCAGCGTTTGCAAAATAGGTTTGAGAGTCGCTCATTGGCCGGCCCCCATTCCTGGCTGGCCTTCTTCGCTAGGCTGGCCGGAAGCCGTGGTCCGCCGCGCCTGCGCACGCTTCAGCACTGCGTCGTGCGCCGTCGGCTCGTACTCGAAGTCGTCCGGCTCCACGTAATCCCTCCGCATGGGGTAATCCTTGAAGCCATCCCACATCAGCAGGCGGCGTAGGTCCGGATGGCCCGTAAAAACAACTCCGTAGAGGTCGAAAACTTCCCGCTCCTGAAACTCCGCCGACCGCCAGATGGGGGTCAGCGAAGGCAGTTCAACTTGGTCCGTACGATTCACGGTACGCATCCTAAGGACAACCGGCCCGTGCTTTTTCTCCACCGAATACAGGTGGTAGACCACTTCGAGGAACCCTGGCTCAACGCGCTTCTGTGTCTCCTCGACGGTCTCCTCCACCTGCTGCTCGACGCCGTCCACGACTTTCGCGACCGTGCGGGTCACCATCACCTTCTCGGCAATTTCTTTTCCCGGCCAGTCGACGCCTGTGACGTTCGAGAGAAAATCCAGCCTGAGCTCAGCATCGTCGCGCAAAAACTTGGCCACTGCTGGTGCACAGCCGGGCGCAAGCCTGAGCGAGTGCTGGCCTGAAACGCTGGTGTTCGTGACAATCTCCACCGCCGCACCCGGTACGGCCGCTTCGATCATCGCCTTGATTTCTTCTGGTGTCTTCAATCCCCACCCTTCACTGCAATTTCTGGTCCCTAATCCCTGTTCACTTGATAATCACCGGCACGGGCCAAACGCCCTTGTTCGACGTGGGCTCCAGATCGTGCTCCCCAAAAACAGGCACGGGAAACTCGCCCTGTGCCTCAGCGTCCAAATGCCGCGGCCTGTCTTCGCCGGTCAAATGCTGGCCGTCAATCTTCTTTTGCAGCGTCATGAATGCCTGAATGAGCGCCTCGGGGCGCGGCGGGCAGCCGGGAATGTGCACGTCCACGGGAATATAGCGATCAATTCCCTTCAGCACGTTGTAGCCCTGCTTGAAGGGCCCTCCGCTGATGGCGCAGGCTCCCATGGCAATCACGTACCTTGGCTCGGCCATCTGGTTGTAGAGGCGGACAACCTGGGGCGCCATTTTCTTTGTCACCGTGCCGGAGATGATCATCAGGTCGGCCTGGCGAGGCGACGGACGAAAGACCTCGGCTCCGAAGCGCGCCAGGTCGTAGCGCGCCATGGTGGTGGCAATCATCTCGATGGCGCAGCAGGCCAGGCCAAATTGCATAGGCCAGACGGAGTTGCGCCGGCCCCAGTTATAGAGCTCCTCGATGGTCGTCACGAAGACCCCCTGCTTGCCCAGTTCGATCTTCAACCCAGCATCAACAGCCATCGTTTGCTCCGTATGGTTTTCTAGTCCCTATTCACTAGTCCCTAGTCCCTAATCCCTAATCCCTGTTCCCTGCCTTTACATCCACGTCAGTACGCCCTTGGCCCAGGCCCATGCCAGACCCTCAATGAGCAACAGCACAAAAACCAGCATTGCCGCGCAAGCCGCCGCCGTCAGCCCGGTGAAGGCAACCGCAAAGGGCAGCAGGAAAACCGCCTCCACATCGAAGATCAAAAAGATAATCGCATAGAGATAATAAGCCGAGTGGAACTGCATCCAGGCATCGCCTTTGGACTCAAGGCCGCACTCATAGATGGCGTTCTTCACAGCATTCGGCTTGGGCGGCGAAAACACCTTCGCCCACAGCCACGCCAGCCCCAACGGAGCGAGGCCGAAGCCCAGTGCCGCCACAAACAGAACTGCGAGCGAAAAATATGGATTTGAAGACATCATCGAAAACAGAACCCTTCTATTTCAAGCTATCAGTTTGGCGGCAGGTTTGGCGATAAGGCTCGCACAGCCCGCTCAGTTCAGTTCCACTTTCGCTCTATTCATCTTATCCTGCGAAGCGCTTGCCGCGCCTCCCTGCTCGCCGGCTGGGGCGTGATGGACTGAACCGCGTCTTTGCGCCGATTATTCGCCGAAGAAATGTGGCTTAGCGCCGAAATACGCAAACCGAGAGTCACCGCTGTTCGAAATCCGCAATCTCCTCTACGGGCGAAGCCACTCTCCTCGGAGCCACAATCCCATATTTTCGATCGAGGAACTCCTGCAACCCTTCCGGCAGCATCGCAGTCAGTTCCTGCCAGGTGAGCACCTTCAAGCGCACTCGCATCTCTGCGGACTTTACCGCCGCCATTACCTCATACCATGCCTCGCGCAGGTCTGGGCGGCGCTCATCATGAATCACGCAGAAGCTGCACCCCTGAGCATATGCGGCCAGCACGTTGCGAATAAGTTGGTAGCTCGCATAACCGTCCTCTCCTACCGCGGAAGTTTCGTCTGCGCGTAGGGGTGCTGGCCGGCGGGCCGAAGCCAACGGTTCAAAGCTTCCGGCACTGACAGCGTTCCCGGCGTCCGTCCCACACTCTTCAAACTCCTGCGAATAGTCCTCGGGAAACTCCGTAGCCTCTCTGCGCCTTTCAGTCTTCAAGCGCACCCGCGGCAATCGCTCCCGTTCAAAGACAGCATCGAAGTCCCGGTAGGTCTCTACAACCGCCGCTGCTTTGGTCTGAAAATCTCCTTCAGTCAGCTTGGCCTCCACCAGCAGCGAGCCTAGCCGCATGTCCACCTCGGTGCGGTCAAAGCGCCCGTTTCTGAGCGGCACGCGCGCCTTCCAGCCAAAGACCGGCAGGTCCTCCCCATCCACTCCAAGAGTCTGCCGCAGCGCAGACGCCTCCGCCACGTCCGGTGTGCAGAAGACGCTCATCAGCAAGGCGTCGGAGCTCATCGAGGAATCCAGTTCACGCCAGCGCCGGCCAGAATCAGCCCTGGGTATCGCCCGTCCCTGCGCATGGATCTTGTCAAAGCGCCGCATCCAATCCGGCCGCGCCGCAATAGCCGCATAGGCCGCATCGTAGAAATTGCCGTGTCGACTGGTCTTCACAGGCGGGTCTTCGTCTGTGGGGTGCTCAGGTGAATAAACAATCACCGGAGGATTGCCGTAGCTCTCCACGTGCGGACGCCCCCGCGCCCATTGCCGGTTGCGTAGCCCCAACTCGCGCCGCAGCTCACTCGCGCACCAACTCGATCTCTCGGTCATATAGCGCCGCCTGCACGTTCGGCTGCCTCGTGGAATTTCTTCGTTGTAATTCCGACCCGCAGTATCGCTGCTTAGCCTTCAATGACCGCGGCAATCCCAGCCAGCACCGTCTCCGGCAAAGCGGGCATGGCGCCGGATTGTGAGGCAACCCACGCGCCCCAGCGATTGCCCGCCTCGTTCAATGTGGCCAGATCGGCTCCGCGCAACAGGTAGTGGGTCATGGCCGCCGTAAACGCATCTCCCGCGCCGATGGTGTCCGCCACCCGTACGGAGATTCCGGGGTGCTCGTGCCACTCCTCGCGCGTCACCAGCAGGCTGCCGTGACAGCCGCGCGTGACGGCCACCATGCGGAGCGACGGGAACTCCTCCAGCAGCCGCTCGGCGGCCAGTCGCAATACGCTGGAAGTGGACTCGCGCTGACTCGGCAAGCCTTGAGGCGCAGGCAGTCCCAGCAGGGTCAGAACTTGCGGGGCCTCGTCGTCGTTCATCTTCAGCACAGTGGCCAATTCCAAAGACTCCTGGACCGCTTCGCTGGAGAGGAACGGGGCGCGCAGATTCACGTCGAAGACCCGCACGCAAGAGGCTGAGGTCTGTGCAACAAGCGTCTGGATGGTCTGCCGCGACTCCTCGGAGCGCTGCGCCAGCGAGCCAAAGCAGAGCGCGCTGGCCCGCTCAGCCAATTGCACCCAATCGTCGGTCAGCTCCATGAAATCCCATGCCGCGGGCTGATGGATGGTGTAACTCGGCTGCCCGCCCGCGAACTCGACCGTCACGCGGCCCGTCTCATGCGCCGGGTCTTCCTCAAGATGACTGATGTCCACCGGCAGCGGCCCCAGCAGCTCGATCGCCTTACGGCCCAGATCGTCGCGCCCCGTGCGGCTCAGGATCACGGCGTGATTGCCCAGCCTTCCGGCCATCACCGCAAAGTTGGCTGGCGCGCCTCCGAGCCTTGGCCCCTTGGGCAGCATATCCCACAACAATTCCCCGATTCCAAGAATCAGATGTGGCTCTTTCAACGTTCAACCTCCGAGGGGACGCCTGAACTCGCTATACCTGAGCCGGATATCCGCAATTCATAATATCTCTGTCTATCCCTATTAAGTCATCCCACCCAGCGCCACATCGAGCAGTCCTCATAGTTCGCAGCGGCGTATTCCCCCTCCGGCTGATTGGCCATGATGCGATGGTCGGCAATCGCATCCGCGCGCGAGCGCTTCACCTGGCCCGAAAAAAGCCTTGCAAATCCGCGCTGCTGCTCCAGCACGTAATCCTGCTCGTTGTTTACATAAATCAGATCCAGTTTTTCCGCCTGCCCCTTGACGGTCCCGGAAAGAGTCTTACTCCAAGTTGCAAGCAGCCTGCGCATCACCGGCGCGCCAAAGGGATTGAAGAGAAATGCAAGGCATGGCCCCGCGGGAAGCTGAAAATCGACCGCGTCATTGCAGATGATCTTCGTGGGCGAATGCGCACGCCCCGATGCCCGCCAGGCAGCTAGGTTTTTCCGCGCAATTCTCGCTAGCGTGGGATTGAGTTCCACACCCACAACCTGGCGGAAAGGCAACTCCGAAGCCAGCAGTACCGCTCGTCCCATCCCCGCGCCAAAATCGATGAAACTGAACTCGTCTATCGCCTCATCCCGCCGGCTCTTTCGCCAGCGCCGTATAAGCGCATGAAAGACCGAGGGCGCAACCGCGAAATAAGCTGTCGCGTGGCGGTCGTGCCGGTGGCCGCTCCGCAAGTGTCTTCCGGCGACCAGCCCGCTGGTGCGCACACCAGACTCTTCGTCGAACGGATGCCGTGTATAGCCTTCGCTTACAGTGAGCCCCGGCAGCCTTCGCCGTTCCGCAGCTTCCGCGGTTGTCATTGAACAAGTCTCCAACGCGCGTCAAATCGGCATAGGGGGCGATCCTGATCGGGTCGCTCCCCTGCCACACCACCCGGCGTGCGGGTCCGCACCGGGCGGTTCAAGAAGTTGAGGTCAACAGAGACGAGGGATTCCGAGTTGATTGGCCCATTTCATGTCCAGCACCGTGTTGAGTATCTTTCCGCTGTTGCGCCACCATCGGCGGGTGTTGGCCGCCGCTTGCGCCGCCACATCGGATGAAGCTCCCAACCCGCGCAGTTTGCGGTAAGTCGTTTCGCCGCGCTTCCACTGCTTGAGTTGGATCGCTCGTACCCGGTGCCGTATCCACTTGTCCAGTTCCTGCCAGACCCTTGGAGTATCCGCCATCCGGAAATAGGCTTTCCATCCCAACACATAGACACGCAGTTGCCTGACCACCTCTTCGAGACTGCGCCCGCCGGAACGACGAGTCAGTTCTCGAACTCGCTGCTTGAACGCTGCCGTTGCTTTGTCGGCCACACGGCGCTTGATCTTGCCGCCCGCGGCCACCCAGAGGCTGTAACCGAGGAACTTGCGCTGGAAGACGCTGGCCACTGCGCTCTTGGCTTCATTCACCGTGAGACGCAGTTTGCCATAGAGTCGCAGCAACAGAGTCATGATTCGCTGCCCCGCGCGACGAGAACGAACATAGACATTCGCATCGTCGGCGTAGCGCACGAAACAGTGACCCCTTCGTTCCAGTTCCTTGTCCACCTCGTCCAGCAGCACGTTCGCCAGCAGCGGTGATAGAGGACCGCCCTGCGGCGTCCCCTTCTTCCGCTCCTGAACCACGCCATTCACCATGATTCCGCTGTTCAGATAGGATCGGATCAGCCGGATCACTTCCGCGTCCCCAATCCGTTTCTGTAGGCGGTCGATCAGGATGTCGTGATTGACCCGGTCGAAAAACTTCTCCAGGTCCACATCCACAACTACCCTCCGGCCCGATTGCACATAGGCTTGCGCCGCTAGGACGGCCTGATGCGCACTGCGACCCGGACGGAAGCCATAGCTGTGCTTGCTGAAAGTTGGATCAAGAATCGGTTGCAGAACCTGTAACAGCGATTGCTGGATGAGCCGATCCGTCACCGTCGGGATGCCAAGCTCACGCTCGCCTCCATCCGGTTTCGGGATCGTTACCCGTCGCACCGGTTGTGGCCGGTACGTCCCTGACAACAGTTGTTTCCGGATTACTGGCCATTCCGTGCGTAGCCGCGCCGCCGTCTGATCGATGTCCAGCCCGTCAACTCCGGCTGCGCCCTTGTTGGCCCGTACCCGTTTCCATGCCTGTTGCATATTCTCTCTTGCCAGCGCCGCCTGAAGCAGTCCTGGCCCTGTGCTCCTCGTTTCATGACGCGGGCGGCAGGCTTCGTCGCTGTCCGCCTCAGACGAAGCTTCACTTCGTCTTATATCGGACCGCTCCGCCGAAGCGGACATCTGACGCAATGCCCCTCGCATCGTCATGTCGTTGAACACTCCTTCTTGTTCGGCCCTTCATTCGTTCTCGCGAGCAAACTACTACGGCCTCGGCTGACTTCTCGCTCCGATTTACACCGTCGCCCTTTCGGGCATAAGGCGAGATCTCCCCAGGTAAGAACGCACTCCTTCACTGCACGACCGCCGGATCTACGCCACCGAACCTTGGTCACAAGAGCTTCGCGGTCACGTGCCCGCTCGCCCTGCTCGGCAACGCCTTCTATCCGGTTCTTGTTCATCGGCCCACAGCTTCGATCCACGCTTCCTCCCCACAATCGGTCACCCTCATGCAGTTGCGCTTCACTTCGCTCACTGTGACCAGTTCACGACGGGACTTGCACCCGTAAGAGTGCGCCCATGCTGGGCGCACACGCGCAAGAGCCTCCCGCATGGGGAGGCTCTGAGGTGATAAGCACCAAAATTTATTCTAGCGCAGGCGCAGCGACTTGAAGGCCTCGGGCAGCCGTTCTTCGATGATTCTGGCGCGCTCAGCCGCAATGCCGCCCAGATACGACGGCGCCGATGTAGCCGTCAGCACCAACGCCAGGGCAATCACCGAGAAACAAAGCCCCGCGATACCGGCTGAAACCAGCATGTGGTAGGTGTCTGCTACGTCCAAGCCGAAGACATTAAAGGCAAAATGTTCCAGCGGCTTGATGTGCTTGAGAACCGCCAGTGCGAAGAGGAAAAAGAAGACCGCCAGCGAAGTCAAAACTGCCAACGTCACATCCAAGCTGCGGTGGAATTTCTGCCTTGCGCTACAGTGTGGACATTCGGCAAAATGCTGCTCGTAGTCCTTGCGCATCTCCGGAGTAATTCCTGAAATATCATAACGCCAGCTCGCCAGGATGGAGCCTGCGACTCTGTCAGTACATTGCGTTCTTGCCATAGGTGTTTAGACTCACTTTGCAAAGGATTTGTTAACCGCCATCGTCTTGAACGGCACATGTGTCAACCGAAGGCTTTAATCAACTGATGCAGCTATCGGGGTCGGATTTGCTTGCGTCTCCCGGTCCCCTTTGCATCTTCCAGAGCAGAATGCCCTGGCGTCTCCCTTGCCAACTTACGTGGTACAGAGTGGAGCCCTTCTCTTTCCATTGTAACTTACACAGCCTAAAAGTAAAGGGAAGATAGCGGCTCATGCTGCGCGGCCAGCAGCAGGCGATTGGCCATGAGGCTCGCGCGACCGACGAGCGCGCGCTCAGCTGCGACCCTGGCCAGCTCGGGAAGATTATTGCTTTCAGAGAGATGCGCCAAAATAACGTACGCTGCCTGCCCATCGTAGCCGTCTTCAAGGAATCCTGCGGCTGCCTCATTCGACAAGTGTCCCACGCGCGAAAGCACCCGTTGCTTTACCGTCCAGGGGTAGGGGCCGTCGCGAAGCATCTCCAGGTCGTGGTTGGATTCGAGCAGCAAAAGGTCCAGATTTCTTAACTGCGCCTTCACATTCGGCGAAATGTAGCCCAGATCGGTGGCAAAACCCATCCGGACGCCTTCGCTCTGGAAGACAAAACCCACCGGGTCAGCGGCGTCGTGGGGAATCGTGAAGGGGCTGATGCCGATGTCGCCAATCTCGAACGGCTCGCCGGCGGCAAAGAACTCTACCGACGGAAGCCATGTTGGGTCTTCCTTGCGAGAAGGCTGCTCGCTTAAGAAGGGTACGGGCTTTAGCCCGTCCTTAAGATCATTTGAACTATCGGGGGCTTTAGCCCCAGAGGCAGACTCTTCGGGCGCCTTGCCAAAAACTTCCGCTTCCACCAGATCGCTCTCGTCCGCCTCGCCTTCTTCGGCTGTTGCGTCGGCCTCGGCCTGTCTCTCGGCAGCCTGCCGGCGCGTCTGCTCCAGCCACTGAGCGTAGGTCATCTGCTTGCGCGGCGAGAGCCAGCGCATCCAGGCGCGGTGCGTCCCTTCAGTGAAATAAACCGGGATGCCCAGTTTGCGCGCCGTCACGGCCAGCCCGCCAACGTGGTCGGAGTGTTCATGGGTGATAACGATGGCGTCTAGCGTCTCCGGCTTTTCGTCAACCAGCTTCATGCGCCGGAAAAGTTCCCGGCAACTCAGCCCGCAATCTACCAGAATCCGCGTATGCCCGCTGGAGACAACTGCGCTGTTGCCCTTTGACCCCGACGCCAGCACCGTGAAACTCACCATGGTTAAAGAATACCGCCAAGGGCTGTGCATCGCGCCGAAACATAAAGGAACCGTTCGAAATCCGCTCGACTCCTGCCGAAAATCTCTCTCAATGCGGTGCGATGTTTTTAGAGAATGATTGACACTCCCGGCCTGCGGTGGGATTATCGTTGCAACAATAATCATGAATACCTGCGACATGGAGAAATTTTTCGCCTCGCGGGAGATTGGGTACGGACGACGTGAAGCAAGGCTTGGGAGGATTGTGGAACCGGCTTTTCGGCTCTGGCAAGACGAAGGCGGATGTTAAGTCAGGCGCGCCATTGAATACCGCTTTTGCCGAGGCTACACGCGAAGATTATGCAGAATGGATGAACTTTGCGGTAAAGCAAAAGCCGCCTTTTCCCAGGCCTGGAGTCTCTCTCCCTGCGGAATACGAACGCTGGCTAATCGCCCGCAACAAAAGCCGCACTCTAACTCAGTGAGAGAGTGGACGCGCAGCTGTCCCCGCAATTCCGTTTATAGAAGTCATTAATGATCGAAAAGAATCCGCCTATGCCCGCCGGAGTCAACAGCGGAATTGCCCTTTGATCCCGATATCATTGCTGTGAGGTACGCCATCCCGTGATGGATACTTTCGAGGGCCGCGCATTGCGCGAATGCCTCTGGGAATGGCTCGAATTCTGCTGGGATCTTGCGAGAAAATCTCGCTGAATCCCGTGCCATATTCTCCGAAATCAATTGACACTGCATCTCTGGAATGGGAATATCATCTCGTAAGAACTACTATTGCCTGCCACGCGGGAAGGAGCTACTTGCCTCGCAGGAGATTGGGTTCGGACGACGTGAAACAACTTTTGCGAGTGTTGGCTTATTTGCTAAGTGCAGTTCTCGGATATTTTGCAGGGCATTGGTTTCTTACAGGTGTATGGGCGATTTTGACCTCGATTCTGGTCGCTTACCACCTCTTCCTCGTATTTCTCGTGCTCACCGCCGAACAAAAAAAGGGCCTCTCCTTACCGCTTGGCTCAACTCTGCTGACGCACATTGCCTGTTTAGTGATCATCATTTGCCTGGGAATCGGAGGTCGCTCCATTCCCTTCTTCCGATTTATCAGCCTCTGTATTCCCGGTCTTGCGCCCTTTGAGTCTAACTGGCTTTTCAGTGCGGGCAAGCCGGAGCCGGTTGTTCGGGCGGCTGCGCCAGTGACGACCACTTTTTCCGATGCCACCCGCGAAGATTTTGCAGAGTGGATGAACTTTGTGGCAAAGCAAAAGCCGCCTTTTCCCAAGCCTGGAAGCACGCTGCCGGCCGAATACGAAAAGTGGCTTAAAGCGCGCAACAAAAGCCGCGGAGGAACTCATCAACGCTTTTGACGCGCATTAAAGCGCAGTTGTATTGCAGTTGGCACGCATCCCTCCCCCGGGACTCCGCCTATAGCAGTTATTCAATTGGTGTAAACCGAAACCACTACTTTTAAGTGGCTTTTTCTTGTCCGGGGTCCCCAGCGACAGGTCTTCGTCGATGGGGTGGAAGTAAATGCCACCTTGCACGATTTTGGTGAGTTTACGTGAATTGGAAAACTGCCTTAACGCGCTTCCGGCAAGCTCGCCGGGATTTCAATCGAAACCAAAGTGCCGCGCCCAGGATTGCTTTCCACACTGAAGCGTGCCTGGTTGCCATAAAGCACCTCCAGCCGCTCCCGCACATTTTTCATGCCGATGCCGGCACCGTCGCGGTTGAGCGCCGACGCTGGCCGATTGCCCATGCCCACCCCATCGTCGGCCACCTCGATCAGCACGCGATCTCCTTCGAGACGGCTGCGCAGAATGACGGTTCCACCGTTCAGGCGCGGCTGCAGGCCGTGCTTGATGCTGTTCTCAATCAACGGCTGAAGCAGGATACTAGGCACTAGAATCCCCAACGTGCGCGGATCAATCTCCTTCATGACGCGCAGTTTCTCAGCGCCGAAACGCACCACCTCAATATCAAGGTAATCGTCAGTAAAACTCAGCTCCTCGCTCAGCGGCACATAGCTGTCATGGTCTTTCAACAGCGCGCGGAGAATGTTGGCCAGCTTCACCGTCATCTGGCGGGCCATCTCCGGCTTCATGCGTACCAGCGAGGCGATGGAGTTGAGAGTGTTGAAGAGGAAGTGGGGATTGATCTGGCGTTGCAGCGCGTCGAGCCGAGCTTCGAGCAGCAGCCGCTTTTGCTCTTCGAGTTTCATCTCGATGCGCAGCGCATTCCACACCTTGAGTGCAATACCCACATTGATGGGCGCGCTCAGACACACCAGCGCCTGTAGCCACCATTGGCTGGAGAGCAGAGCAAAGAGCCGGTGCGGAAAAACGTGGGTGATCCAGTCGCGGCAGGCCTCGGCGGCCGCGATAAGAACCAGCATCAGAATCTGGCGGTCGACGCGCGGCTGGGGCAGGTTGCGGCGAATCCATCGGTAGAGGCTAAGGTCAACGAAGGGCGTGAAGGACCAGATCTCCTCTTTCTCGACATAGAGACCGAGCAGCCCGGCGGCCAACCCCAGCACTGTGTTGAAGGGCAGCGCCAGAAATTCGTGGTGGTAGAGAGCAGGCGCTGACAGCACCGCGCCGCCCAGCATGGCCCACTCCGGCCCTACCAGCAGGCCCAGCAGAATGATGGTTTCAAAGGAGATGTCGGCGGCCAGAAAATTGGGCACCGCGATGCGCACCCATACGCCCAGCGTAAGCGGCACCAGAAAAAACGCCAGCAATGCCAGAGTCTGGCGGTGAGTACGGCGCTCGGCAAAGAAGAGATGCCGGAAGGTGCTGCCCCGCGCCAGGATACTGGCCACGGAAGCCACCACTCCCAGCTTGACCAGCAGCGTAATCAGAATGAGTTTGTCGGTCACCGAGGCGTGTCCCGATGCAGCGCCTTCACCAGGTAGCCGGCCTGTTTGAGATCTTCGGCAATTTCCTCGACCATCATCACGCTGCGATGCTGGCCTCCGGTACAACCAAAGGCCACGGTCAGGTAGCTCTTGCCCTCTTCCACATAATGCGGCAGCAGGTAAAGCAGCAGCTTTGTGACCCGGCGAATGAACTCCCTGGTCTGCGGGAACTTGCGCACATAGTCGGCCACTTTAGGGTCAAGCCCGGTGAGTTTGCGAAACTCCGGTACAAAGTGCGGATTGGGCAGGAAGCGCACGTCGAAGACCATATCCGCGTCCAGCGGCACGCCATTTTTGAATCCAAAACTAAGGCATGAGACCAGCAAGCGTTTGGATTGCTCTTCGTGGCCAAAACGGTCCTGAATGTTGGCGCGCAGCTCATGCACGTTGTAGTTGGAGGTGTCGATCAGCGTGTCCGCGACGTTGCGGATGGGGTCCAGCAGTTGCCGCTCTTCAACAATCGACCGCGAAACCGTCTCCTGCTTGCCCAGAGGATGCGGCCGACGGGTCTCGGAGTAGCGCTGCACCAGCACCGCGTCCTGCGCGTCAAGAAAAACCACGCGCGTATGCAGCAGCGTTTTCACTTGCTTGAGAATCTCCGGGAGGCGATCGAGTGTCTGGCCCTCGCGGACATCCACCACAATCACTGCGCTCTGAATCTCAGAGGATTTCTCCACCAGGGCGGCAAAATCCGGCAACAGTTCAAGAGGCAGGTTGTCCACGGCATGAAAGCCAAGATCCTCAAATGCCTTGAGGGCCGAGGCCTTGCCAGCCCCGGAGATTCCGGTAACGATGACCAGCTCTTTGGCCGGGGCTTTCTTGGTGGGTTTGGCGGACCGGCGCGCAGAGGTCGCACTGGGCGCAGGCTTCGAATTCGTCATGCGCACATCCTACACCGAACGGCGGCCTTTGCGCTCCACTCGGAGGCCATGCGGGCAGCCGAAAGGATGTGTCCATCCCCGCGTCTGTCACTGAGGCAGGCGCAGGAATGGAACGAGCAGGCGGCTTGATAAGGCACGTAAGTGCTCAGGGAATCTCTACCAGTTCCATCTGTCCGTCGCGACGGCGATGGAGCACAAACAACTCTCCCGCTGGATTGTGGAAGACTACCAGGTCGCGGTCACGGAACTCGGCGTCCTTGACGGCCTCCTCGATTGTCATGGGCTTCAGGGAAAATGCCTCGCCATTGGCGACGACGTGTGGCTCGACGATCGCTTTGCGAACCGGAAACGAGTGAACAGCGATAGCGGTGCGGGCTTTGGCGCCGGAGCGAGCCGGTTTAACCTCCTCCGCGCCATCCAACTGTTGGGCGGCGCGGGCTTTGGTCCGGACCACGGGAGGGGCCGCGTGCACCTTTTCCTCCTTGGGGAGGCGTTTACTTTCCATGCGCCGGTCCCGGTGGCGGCGCGCCTGATTTTCAGCGTGCGCAATAGCCTGGCGCAGCGCCGACTCCAGCGTGTCTGCCTTGCCCTCGGCCGCGATGGTCTGCATCCGGGCCTTGATGGTCAACTCGGCAATCAGCAAACGCTTTTGTGAGCTGAAAACAATGCTGGCGCTCGCGCTCCTGCCCAGAACGCGGGCAATCCGCTCCATACCTTCCTCGGCTTGCATGCGCAGAGCCTTGGAAATCTTCACTTGTCTGGCGGTGTACTCCACTTCCATGGTCAGCCTCCGCTTCTTTTTTTCTCGCAGCCCGGAATTCAGGCTGGGGACTTCGGATTCTATAGCATTTGACTAACCTGTGTGCAAGTCGGGGCTCGGGTCCCTATTCCCCAAGTCCCTGGCCTTCACCCGTCTCGTCGTCTGCGCTGATGGGTGCTGGGAATGTTCATGTCTTCGCGATACTTGGCCACGGTGCGGCGCGTCAACTGGATGCCCTGGCTGCGGAGTAGGGCGGCCAACTGGTCGTCAGTGAGCGGATGGCGCGCGTCCTCCTCTTCGATCAGTTTCCTCACCTTGCGCTTGAGCACCAGCAGCGGAGTATCTGCGCCCTCAGGCCCGTTCGACCCTTCGGAAAAGAAGAAGCGGAGCTCGATGACCCCTTGCGGCGTGTGTGCGTACTTGTTAGCCACGGCGCGGCTGACCGTCGAGGGGTGAACGCCGATCTCCTCGGCCACTTCCTTAATCATCATCGGTCGCAGCGCCTCAATGCCCACTTCGAGAAAGTCCTGCTGCCGGCGCACAATCACTTCGCAGGTCCGCAGAATGGTACTCTTGCGCTGAGCGATGTTTCGCATCAACTGCAGCGCGGAGCGGAACCGCTCCTTCACGTACTCCTTAACTTCCTTATCGGTGCCATCGGCGGTAAGCATCTGCCGGTAACGCCGGCTAAGCCGCAGGCTGGGCAAGTCTTCCTCGTTCATCGACACTACCCAGGTGTCGCCGCGCTTGATGAACATTACATCAGGCTCAATCAGCCGCGACTGCTCGCGGTTGTACTGGCGGCCTGGCCGCGGATCGAGGGTGCGAATGAATTCGATTCCGGCATGCGCCTCGTCGGTGGTAATCTGCGCAATCCGCCCCAGGTCTTTCACGTCGCGCTTCTGCAACAGGTGCAGGTGCTTGTCCACAATCAGCGCGGCCACTTCCATGCTGTGCCGTCGATCTTCGATGTGCGCTTCGGCCTCGGCGCGAAAGCTGCGATGGACATCCTCGTCCGGCATGTCGCCATCCGCCGCGTGTTTTTGAAACAACTGGGCAAACTCATGCTGGTGGGCTGCAATCTGCAGCAGCAGGCACTCGCGCAGGTCGCGGGCGCACACGCCGGCCGGGTCAAGCTGCCGCACCACTTCCATTCCGCGTCGCAATAGCTCGAGCACCGTTTCAGTCGCCGGCTCCGGAACCTCCTGGGATTTGCTGAATGCCTCCGCCAGTTCTTCCTCGCTGCCCGACAGATACCCGTCCTCATCGAGATTGCCAATGATGAACTCTGCCGCCTCGTGCAGGCTGGGCTCCAGGGTCAGAGATCCCAACTGCCACGCCAGGTGATCGGCGAGAGTCGTAGGCTGGGAGAGAAAGTTTTCAAACGAGGGTTTTTCGCTATCTTCATATTCCGGCTGTGTGCGATAGCCGGGGTCCAGATAATCCTGGAAGTACGACCCAAAATCGATCTCGTTGAAAGGGTCCTTGGGTGGGGCCGCGGGCTCTTCGACGCCTCGCTCCAGGCGTTCTTCGGCTCCGCGAGCCAGACTTTCCTCGCGCCCAGCAACCTCGTCCAGCATCGGAACCGTCTCGTCAATCTCCTCCAGGACGGGATTCTCCACCATCTCGGCATCGATCATCTCCTTCAGCTCCAGCTTATTCAGAGCAAGAACGCTCACCATCTGCATCAGGCCCGGAGTGAGGATCTGGCGCTGCGATACCTTGAGGCTCAATTTGGGTTGCAGAAGCGCCATAAAGGAACTCGATTCCCGTTCGGACTCACCGCCAGTGTACTCGGGTGAGAAAAATGCTGAAGTTCAAAATGCCGCACTTCGATACGACTGTCCCGGATTGGGCGACATCCAATCCGGGAATTTCTCTCTGGGATTCCGTCACGCTCTCATTCCGTGCGGGATTGACGAAATCCCAACCGCCGCATCGTGGCTTGCTCCCCTCCACAGGAAGTTCGCATCAGCCCATCGTGAAACCCTCTCCCAGATAAACCCGCCGCACCTCAACGTCGTTGCCCAGTTCGTGGGGCGTTCCAGCGCGGAAAATCCTCCCTTCGGCGATGATATAGGCCCGGTCGGTCACGCTCAAAGTCTCGCGCACGTTGTGGTCGGTAATCAGAACTCCGATACCGCTGGCCTTCAAGTCGAAGATAATCTTTTGCAGTTCCAGCACGGCGATGGGGTCAATGCCGCTGAAAGGCTCGTCGAGCAGGATGAAGTTGGGCTGAATGCAAAGCGAGCGCGCAATCTCCACCCGTCGCCGCTCGCCGCCTGACAGCGCGTAGCCCCGCGTGGTGCGAATGTGGCCAAGATTGAGCTGATGAATCAGCCGCTCGGTCCTCGTGCGGCGATCTCGCCTGCCCAGCGGCTGTGCCTCCAGCACCGCCTCGATGTTCTCTTCGACTGTCAGTTTGCGAAAAACCGAAGGCTCCTGGGGAAGATAGCTGATGCCAAAATTGCGCGCGCGCAGGTACATCGGCGTCTCGGTGATCTCGGTCTCGTCAACCAATACGCGCCCTCCATCGGGCCGAACCAGCCCCACTATGATGTAAAAGCAGGTGGTCTTGCCGGCGCCATTCGGCCCCAGCAGCCCCACTACCTCGCCGCGGGAGATCTTCAGATCGACTCCGCGAACCACTTGCCGTCCTTTATAGCTCTTGCCGATACCCTCGGCTATCAATGTGTCCATCTGGCTCGCTTTCGCCGTTCCTTCAAAATCTCTCATGCAACTCATCATTTCGGCGCAGTGGTCTGCGTCCGGGTCTTCTGTCCGCCGCCTTCGACACTGACGCTATCATCGCGGCCATGGAAAATCAAAGCCTCGCCGGAGACCATGCCCCTTGCCGGATCGGACATCTTCGGCAGCGTGGCCGCTGTCCCGGTCAGCACGTACTCACTCGTGGCGCCGGTATAAACCAACTGCTCCCCGGTTCCGCGCCTGTCTTCGCTGGTAAGCACCACATGGCCGCGCGCCGTCATGTGGTCTACTTGCGCTTGGCCTTGCGCGCCCTTGCCCGCAGGCAGCAATATGACTTCAACTTCATCCGAGGTCGAGGTCGCGGTTCCGGTCTCGGCAGTAACCGTACCCAGAACGCCCGAGCGCATCACGGCCCTGCGCGTCACATCAGAGTAATTCAGGTCGCCCCCGCGCACGCGAATCACCGACGGCTGACTAGTTTTTGCAGCGTCTTTGCCAGGCGCAGCCCCACCCGCACTTACCAGCACAGCCCGAACCGGGTCGGCCGCATCCGTTGTGTGAGCCGCCATCGTCTGGCGTTCCCGGTCAAGGACAATCACCGGCGCAGCCACTGAATTGCCCTGCTGCCAAAGCCGCGCCTTCCCTCTGAAGGTGGCTTCATTGGTCACATGGTGCAACTGGGCCTCTGCGGAGACAACATGCGACGGCCCTTGCCCACCCAGAGCGACGCCGCCCGCCGGCCTTCCCAGCTGGCCGTTGCTTCCAGCGCTCGCATCCATCCAGCTCGCTTTCACGTTGCCGTGGGCAAAAGCATCACCCGAAGCGCGAGAAACGTCCACTTTGTCCGCCGTAAGCTGCATAGCGCCGTCTTCCACCCGCGGACTCAACGTCAGATGCAGCCACTCGCCTTCGCCCGCATAATCGGCGCGGCCCGCAGTAGCCCGCAGTGTGGCCGGCGGCGGCGCTCCCTGTTTGGCTGCCGCCTGCTGCGTCAACACCACATGGCTTTCGACGGTAGCCGACTGAATCTGCGACTCGCCTTCTGGCCCATGCTGCGCGCCCTGCACTGGCGCCCCAAAATGCGCTTCCACTCGGTCGCCGCTGGTGGTTTGCCGGGTTCCAGTCTCCGTGGTCTCCTCGATGCTGGCGTGACCCACTCCGTTCATCGCGGTCAAGACTGAAGCCGAACCAAAATTACCCGTCACCTCATCGGCCGAAAGCCGGGAAGGCGACGCCGCTCCTTTGCCGCGCTGGCTCTCGCCCGTTACTACCACGCCGCCTGTCCCATGCACCATGGCCAGTTCTGTTTGTCCCCGACTCGAATCGCGGAAATCTAGGTCGGCAACGGGCGAACGCCAGTAGCGGCTTAGCTGATGCACCTGCCCCCCAGACTCGCTTTGCTCTTGGCTGTCCATTGCCACGCCCCGTTCCAGATGAGCGTGGCGCAGCTTGCCCTTCGCGTTGAATTCCAACTCCGCAGTGGGCGCCGTTCCCTGCATCTGACGCCGCCGTCCGCCAGACTCGCTCATCGAGTCCATCGCTACCCCGCCCTCCATGTGGCCGTGGCGAGGCTGGTTGTGCTCGTCAAAATCCATATGACCGGTGGGCGCGCTCACGTGGCCGCCGGTCGCCGTGGCCATGTTGAAGCCATTCATCGCATCCAGCCGCACCGCCGATCCATCCTGCCGAAAGAGAATCTTCGCGTCGCCGGTCTGCGCTTCCCCACCCCGATAGTTGGCTGTGGCAGTGTGCAGCAGGCAGACCTGGCTCTCGCGCTCGAACTCCGCATGCTGGGCATGAATCTGAACTGTCTCAGCGCCGCGCCGCGTGGTCAACTCCACTGCCCGGTCGAGCACCAGCTGGCCCTTTTGCGAGTCGTATGTTGCGCCCATCGAGCTGCCCGCACCCTGCACCATGGAAAAATCCACATGCTGGCTGGTCGTGGCCACGCCGCTCTTCTGGTTGAAGGTAAGTCCGCTGGTCTTCACGTGGATCTCGCCACGCGCGGCGGTATCTGCAAGCGAAGCCACAGGGGCGCTTTTCGGCTTGCCGGCCGCCGCCTGCGCAGCAGTTGCCTTGGGCGCAATGGCTGGCGCCACACCTGGCCGCATCAGCGTAATCTCCACCGGCCCGGCGGCGACAGCCGTGCCCGCCTGCTGGTCATACTCAAACTCCCCGCCCTCGATGCGGTCAACACGGTTACCATCCGCGCCGTACAGTTCAATCTTCACGTCATGCAACAGAGCGTTGCCTTTCTTCAACTGCACAACTCTCGAGGCGTGAATCTTGAAGAGCGTGCGGCCACCGTGCGCTTGCGTGTATGTAACGCCGTTGGCTTCCTGCTGGATTTCAATGCCTAGCCGCTGCGGCAGGTCGCGGCGATTGAACGGGTTCTTCCACTTGCCCAGAGCCAGAAACGCCACCAGCGACACCAGCAGAAGAGCTCCCGCCACCAGCACCAACGTTCGCATTCTTTCAATCGTGAGCCGCACCGTCAGTTCGTCCCCCCAAGCCGCGTCGATAGTCGCGCCGCCAGCCGCTCGGCAAGGCTCTCGCCCAACTCGCTCCACAACAGGCGCGCCGTTGCTCCCGAAGCCTTCTCGACGGCCGCGGTCAACTCGACCAGTTGGCGCACATTCTCTTCCACATGGCGAGCCGCCACGGAATCGAGTTCCAAATCTTCTTCAAGGAAAGGCGTATCCGTACCGAAATCCAAGCGGATGTGCCCATCGGACTCGTAAGCGCCATCGTCAAAGAGCGGCCCAAATCCCGTCACCCGCACCAGCCGCGGCGCCCGCGCCCAGCGAGCGTCGAGGTCGCCAGTCTCCAACTCCCACAAACTCCAGCCGATTTGAAACTCGTAGGCGTAGTCGTCGTGCAGGATTTCGAGCGCCTCTGCGACTGCAATTCGCGGCTCCGCGCCCAATTCGCCGGCTCCCTCGCCGGCGGCTCCCACTCTCCGGCCATACACCTGCTGAAAGACCGGCGACTCGGTCCAATCAATCGGCCAGACGGTCGCGGAATAGACTCTTGCCTCGCCGCCGTGAGCGGCAAATGCGCCCAGAACAGCCGTCAGCTTGTCGGCAAGCTGGGGCAAGCGCAGATTCGGATACCAAAGGCTCAGATAAAGTGTGTCAGCCATCTCTACTGATTGTAGACGGGCGAAAAGAGTCGAGGATGTGGTGCAATCGCTTCGCTTAACAAAGAATCTTCGAATTAAAATACTGGCTCATCCAACGCACGTGGGTGGTTCAGGCCGGGGTCCCCACGGACAGGTCCTCGCCCGTGAGGTGGAGATCTCGAATTTGGGACCTGGGATTCAATACCCTACCCCGTAACGATCTCGCTGAAGTCCGCAATGCCAGAGAAGCTGCGCAGCACCTCGTCGATCAGTCCAAGATTCGCTCCGCGCACCGCCGGATCGGGATCAAGCACCATCACCTTGTCGAAGAATGTGTCCACTACTGGGCGCAGAGTGGCTATAGCTGCCAGCGCCTCGCCGTAGGCCCTCTCCTCGCGCAGTTTTGCAACTTCAGGAACCAGAGCGCCAGCCGCATCCGCAAGCTGTTGCGCCTCATGCGCGAGCTTCACGTCCTTAGGCGAGCCGATGGCAAACTGTTTCTCTTCCGCTTGCCGCAAGATGTTCTTGATGCGTTTGAAGGCCGCCGAGACCGCCGCAAAATCCTCCGACTCGCGCGCAGCCGTCAATGCTTCGGCACGGGCAATGGCATCTCGCACATCGTCGGCTCCGGCGGTCAGAACAGCGTTCACCACGTCGTAAGCAAAGCCGCGCACATCCTTCAAATAGAAGCTCAACCGCTCGCGCAGGAAGGCGCGGACAGATAGTAGAGTTTCATCAGAATCGATATCTCTTGATATGTCTATCCTCTTATTGTCTTTATCCGCATACACAATCCCGGTATACGAATCCAACACATCCGTTAAGGTCAGCGGCAACCCGCTTTCGGCCAGAATCTTCACGATGGCATTCGCTGCACGGCGCAGCGCGAAGGGATCCTTTGAACCTGTGGGCGCCATGCCAATGCCGAACATGGCCACGATGGTCTGGATGCGATCGGCAATGCCGAACAATTGGCCTTCAACGGTCTTCGGGATGCGATCCTCAATCGACGCTGGCGTGTACTGGTCGTAAATGGCCTGCGCTACGCACTCTCCATGGCCCTGTGCGCGCGCATAGAGTCCGCCGATGATGCCTTGCAGTTCCGTAAACTCCTTTACCAATTCTGTTGTGAGGTCGGTCTTGGCGATTTCGGTGGCCTTCCGCAATGCCGCTTCATCGACTTTGATACCACGTGATAAGGTCGTCGTTGCGAGTTTTTTCGCTGCAGCCCAATTATTGTGGGTCTTCCAGGCGTAGCTTCCCAGTTCCTTCTGGAAAGTCACATTCTTCAGGCTCTCAACGCGCTCCGCGAGCGGCGTCTTTTGGTCGACCTCCCAGAAGAAGCGAGCATCCTTGAAGCGAGCACGCAGGACGCGCGCATTGCCGTGGCGAATGATTGCTTCGCCCTCGGCATCCACCTTGATGTTAAGCACGGCCAGAAAATGCGGAGCCAGTTTGCCGTTTGCATCCTCGACCGCAAAGTATTTCTGATGGTCGCGCATGACGGTGACCAGAACCTCTTCCGGCAGCGCAAGATACTCGGGCTCGAAGTCGCCCAGCACCACCGAAGGCCATTCGGTCAGGTGCACCACTGTTTCTATGAGCGGCTCGTCCTCTCGCCAGCGCGCGCCCGGGACGGTCCGCGTTGCCGCGTCCAGAGCTTTTTGAATCGACCATCTGCGTTCGGCCACATCAACCGCCACAAATTCCTTGCGTAGCGCTTCGGCGTAATCTGTGGCTTTGGCCAGGGCTACAGGAGCTTCGCCGTGCAGAATGCGATGGCCACGGCTCGCATTGCCCGCCTTAATGCCGGCGATCTCCAGCGGAACAACCGCCGCATCGAGCAACGCGACAATCCATCGCACCGGCCGCACAAACCGCTCCGGCTTGCCAGCACGCCAGTACATATTCTTCGCCCAGTAGAGGCCAAGAACTTCCTTCGATAACTCAGTTGCCAGCAACTCCGACGCCGCGCGGCCGAGCCGCTTCACCGTCGCGCCAACATATTCACCCTTGGCGCTGGTGATTTTTTCCAGTGCCTCGACTGCAACGCCAGCCTTGTTCGCGAAGGCTTCGGCCGCCTTGGTTGGCGTGCCATCCTTGAAGGCCACCTTCCATGAAGGACCGGTCAGCTGCTCCTCCGTATCGGCCTGGCTCGCAAGCACGCCCTCAACGAGCACGGCCAGACGGCGCGGCGTCGAGTAAGTGGTGAGTTTGGCTCCTGAGGCAAGCAACCGCTCGCGCGTGAGCAATTCGTTCACACGGCGGCCTAACTCGGCCTCGGCTCCGGCAATCATGCGGGCTGGAACCTCTTCCAGCCCAATCTCCAAAAGAAAGTCCGACATTTTTGAGTTCTTTCTGCGTTGTGTTCTGGCCCAATCGGGTCGAACCGAAAAGAGTAAAAGCAACCGCAGGTCCTTCGACTTCGCTGCGCTCCGCTCAGGATGACAATCTACTAGGAGGTTTGCTGCGCCGCATAAACCTTGGCCACGCCTACGGCCAGATTACGAATGCGCCCAATCATTCCGACTCGCTCAGTGACGCTGATCGCCCCGCGCGCATCGAGCAGGTTGAAGAGATTCGAGCACTTTAGCGCTAATTCGTAGGTCGATATGGTCGGGAAGCGCAGCTTTTCCGTCGCTGGGATCTTATTGTCAGAAAGCAGCGAGCTGCCCCGCATCAACAGCGCCTGCGCCTCGGCCTCATAGCTGTTGAAGTGATCCCACAACTTACTCACATCGGCGTCTTCGAAGTTATAGACCGAATACTGTAACTCCTCAGTCAGCCGAACATCGCCATACGTCACGACTGCGCCGGTCTCAGGATCGCGCGCCCAAACCACGTCGTAGACCGAGTCCACGTCCTGCATGAAGGCGCACAGGCGTTCCAGTCCATACGTCAGCTCGGCGCATATCGGGTCGAGATCGAGACCGCCGCACTGCTGGAAGTAGGTGAACTGGGTGATCTCCATCCCGTCCATCATCACTTGCCAGCCCACGCCCCATGCGCCGACTGTCGGGCCTTCCCAGTTGTCTTCTTCAAACTTCAAATCGTGTTTCGAGAGGTCGATGCCGATGGCTTCCAGCGATTGCAGATAAAGCTCCTGAACATTGACCGGCGGCGGTTTCAGAATCAACTGAAACTGCGTGTGGCGGAAGAGGCGGTTGGGGTTTTCGCCGTAGCGTCCGTCTGCCGGACGCCGCGAGGGCTGCGCATAGCCTACCTTGTATGGCTTGGGCCCCAGCACGCGCAGGAAGGTCTCCGGCGCCATGGTTCCCGCGCCCACTTCTACGTCATAAGGCTGCTGCAGGACGCAGCCGCGTTCCGCCCAAAAGCCCTGCAAGCGGAACAAAAGCTCCTGAAAGGTGAGCGGAATGGTCTTTGATGGGGATTCAACCTGGGTGGAAGGCACGGGCAACTCTCTCTCTGATCGGGACTGCGTAGATTTTATCAGCCTTCCCGCGCCTGTCCGCTAATCGATCAGCTCGCGAGCCGCGAGAGCGCCTCAGCCGAGCGCAGTTTGCGCTCCAGATGCCGCTCCAGAGCCTGCAGCGTAAAGCGCCGCAGGTCCTGTGCGCGCCGCCGCGGCCATTGCTCGGCGGCAAAGGCAGCAACCGGCGCCCGCAACATGCGCTGCGCCAGTCGCCACGAGTCGGCCGAGAGCCCGCTCGAATTGCCGTTGCGATGCACCGGACAAAAGAGGCCGTCGCCCAGCGTGTTGAAGCTGGCTTCGCCCGCCGTCAGGGCCTCGCCGCAGGCCGTGCAGTGGCCAATCTCGGGCAGCAAGCCCATGAGCCGCGTCATCCAAAGCTGGAAGTAGGTCAGCGGCATCCACGGCTGCTCCACTGTAGTCTGCTCCAGCACGGAGACCAGCAGCCGGAAGACTGTCTCCTGGGGATCGTGGTCGGGCAGCGACTCGTCCAACAGTTCAGCAAAAAAGCTGAGCACCGTCATGCGCACAGGGTCGATCGGGGCGGAGAGCGGAGAGCGGACAATTTCCAGTTGATCGAGCCGCACCAGCTCCTGTCCCGGCCGCTCGGCAAACCAGGCGCGGGCTTGCGTCATCGGTTCCAGCGCCCCGCCGAAGCGTTTTCGGCTCTTGAGCGCCGACTTGGCCACGCCCCGGACCCGGCCGTAATCGCGCGTAAAGAAGCTCACGATCAGGTCGGCCTCGTGGACGGGCCAGGTGCGCAAAATCACGGTTTCGCTGGTAAGCACGCCCATGCGTCTACTATCTTCGCACCGAAAGCCGGCGCTGGTTCACGCGCCACGCCCACAGGCACAAACGCGCACCCCGACTGGCAGGATGCGCGTTCACAAAACAAGCTCAATACCGGTTAGCGGCCGAAGTGGGCGGCGTTCTTCGCGGTATAGCTGGCCCACTTTTCCGGCAGGTCGTCGGCGGCAAAGATGGCCGAAACCGGGCAGGCCGGGACGCACGCGCCGCAGTCGATGCACTCGACCGGGTCAATGAACAACTGGTCGGCAGCGCCGAAGCCGTCTTCGTCCTTCTTGGGGTGGATGCAATCGACCGGGCACGCGTCCACACAGGCGGTGTCCTTGGTGCCGATACAGGGTTCTGCAATGACGTATGCCATCTCTTACTTCTCCTGGGGAAATGAAATCCTCGACGCTGATAGTAGCACAGGAACCCCAGCGGTGCCTCAGCCAGCCAGCCGCACTTTGCAAGGCGGGAACCCTATAACCCATTCTCGCGCTTTTCCTATCGAATTGCGAACCGGCAAAACGAACCAGCGCCGGCTGTCTTTCTCAGTCCGCCGTGCGCGCTTTCCGGTGGGCCGCAAACTCCTGCGGGGTGAGGATGGGCGCCAGATCGCGCCCGGCAAACATATCTTCAAAAAGGCCAACCAGCTCGTTGTGGATCAGATTGTTCGAAGCAAGAATCTCGCGGCTGTCCAGTTTGAATCCGTTGCCGGAAAAGTCCGTCACCCGGCCGCCGGCCTCTTCGATCAGCAGAATCCCTGCCGCCGTATCCCATGGATTGAGGTTGAACTCCCAAAAAGCGTCCATGCGGCCCGAGGCGATGCATGCCAGATCAAGCGCGGCCGAGCCGGCCCGGCGCACACCGTGCGAGCGCAGGCAGAACTCCTGGTAAAAGTGGATGTTGGGGTTGTCGTGGCGTTTGCGGCTGGGAAATCCAGTGGCCACCAGTGCCTCGGCCAGTTCCGGAGTTCGCGATACATGCATAGGCCTGCCATTCAGCCTGGCGCCCCGTCCCCGCTCGGCGGCGAAAAGTTCGTCGCGCAAAGGGTCGTAGACAATCGCGGCCACCAGCGTTCCGTCCTTGTCCGGCGCAGTGCCGTTCGGGCGTCTCTCCAGACCCATCGAGACGCAGAATTGCGGCAATCCATGAGCAAAGTTGGTGGTGCCGTCCAGCGGGTCAACGTACCAGCGGAACTCGCCTTCGAGCCGGTCGCGCGTGCCCTCTTCGCCGTAGATCCCGTGTTCCGGGAACGCCTCGGCGAGCCGCTCTCGGATCAGCTTCTCCGCAGTGCGGTCGGCCACCGTCACAATATCCACATCGCCCTTGTACTCGGTGGCGACGCCCTGAGAGAAAAACTCGCGCAGCCGCGCGCCGGCTTCGCGGGCAATGGCCGAGGCCTTGGGAACCCACTCCCACGCGGGCGCCACTGCCTCAAGACCGATCACGCGGCATCCCCGTTCTCAGAGTTCGCAACCAAGCCGTTCACCCCCGAAACAGCAGTCTTCGCGCGGCGCGGAGCCAACTTGCCCACTTCAGTAATGGTGCGGATCTGGTGTTTGTAAATGAAGAGATTGGGCTTGCCCTCGCGGGTCAGGCGCAGCATTCCGTCGTCGAAATACTCGATCCAGCCGCGCACCGTCTCGCCGTCGCGCAGCTTGATCTGAACGTTTACCTGCCGGTCGCTCAAAGAGCGCAGGTAGAGCGCCTCCTGGCCGGTTTCGCCCGGCGGAGGCGTCTTCAAAGAACGGCGCTTGGACATGGTGGGAGCCATGCAGTCATTGTAGATGCAAAACACAAGTCACGCGCTCTTGCCTGTTCGTAATCTTGGTGTTCGGCGCACCCTCTGGAATTTCTTGACCCGAGCAGAGTCAATGCGTACATTGATTGCACCGGTCGCCGCCCCCCGGTAAATCTGAAGGAAGGGTCCATGAATCTCTTGCGAATCATTCTCGCCGCCCTTGGCGCCTTCGCGGCCTATTTTGCCCTCGGAGGCCTGATCTTCGGCCTGTTCCCATCACTCAAAGACGAATTCCTCAAATACCCCCGTGTCTACCGCTCCCGCGAAGGGCAAATGAGCCATATGCCCGTTGGAATGGCTGGCATGTTCCTGTCAATCCTGGTGCTCGCGATACTCTATGCTTCGCTCTATCAGGGCAGTTTAGGCCAGCTTTCCGGCTTATTCAATGGCGCTTGCTTCGGCGCCTTAGTTGGTCTCTTCACAGTTGGCTCCTATGTCATGCAACAGTACGTCAACCTGAATATAGGGCTGAAGCTGACTCTCATATCCTCTGTAGCCTATTTCGTGGAATGGACCGTCGCCGGCATCGTCATCGGCCTCATCTACCGTTCGCCAATGCCGCATTAACCGCTTTGCCGCCTATTGATCCTTAACTGGTGAGTCAACGTAGTAGCCGTTGCGATAGCGAATATTGAAGGCTTCCGCGGCGGCCTTGGGGATGGTCACCTGGATGCGGTGAAAGGCCTTTCCGGGCTCCTGATTTTTTGGATAGTAGGCGAGCAGATATTGCGTGCGCAGATCGTCGCTGACCCGCGCAAAAGCCTTGTCCAAGCCGCCGTCACTCACGTAAAAACTCTTGCCGCCGGTTTGTTCGGCGAGGGTGATGAGCGCGTGTTCCCCACCCAGGTCGCGCCCCGCGCTGGCCACGATGGGCACATCAATGATGGAGTAGATCATCGCCTCATTTCGCAGCGCCTGTTCGAGCGCCTGGGCATAAGTGGCCGTGTTGGCGGTGTCGTCGCCGTCAGAGATGACGACCAGCACCTTACGCCCTTGATTGCCGCCCAACCTTTCAGAACCCAGGCAGATGGCGTCGTAGAGCGCCGTGGCCGAATCACCGCGCATCTGGCCGAGGCCGTGCTCGATCTGGCTCACCTTGTTGGTGAAGGGCACCAGTTCGCGCACATCAGTGGCAAACTGCAAGAGGCTCATCTGGTCCTGAGAGCGAAGCAAGGCACGGGCAAAACGGCGGGCAGCTTCCGCTTCTACGGCCATATCCTTGCTCACGCTGCCGCTGGTGTCGATGGCCAGCGTCAGATTCAGTGGAAGCTCCGTTTGGCGTTCGAAGACCGCGATCCGCTGCGGCCGGCCGTCCTCGGCGAGCGCAAAATCCTCGCGCGTCAAGCCGCCTACGATGGCCCCGTTCCGGTCAGTCACGTTCACATAGACGTTGACCAGCTTCACGTCCACGTGCAGAGTAGTCTCCTGCGCCGGCACGGCAAAGGACGACAAAGCCAGCAATACAGAGCCGCCAGCCAGCAGGTAGATACTAATGAATTGACCCCGGCTACGAGCCATGCGCAGGCTCCGAAGTCCCCGCAGTCTCTGATGCGTCCACGGCCATCCCAGCCGGAAACGGTTCGCCATCCGCCCACACGGCGCCATCCTGAAAGGTTTCCTTCTTCCATATGGGCACGGTCTTCTTAAGCGTATCAATCAACCAGCGGCAAGCTTCGAAGGCCTGCGCGCGATGCTCCGAGGCCACCACAATCAGCACACTGGTTTCGCCCACCTGGAGCCGGCCCAGCCGGTGCACCAATGTCACATGCCGCACGCCAAATCGGCCGCGAGCCTCGCCGGCCAGTTCGTTCATCTGCTTTGCGGCCATCTCTTCATAGGCTTCATAGTCCAGATAGAGCGTCTTGCGCCCGCGCGAGTGGTTGCGCACCACGCCATCGAAGACGACCACTGCGCCATCTTCGCCCTGCCGGGCCGCAGAGACCAGTTTCTGCGCGTCGATCCGCTCGCGAGTTAAAGCAACGAAGACTACTTCTGCCGAACTCTCTAAGGAAGGTTCGCTCTGTATGCCGCTCCCACCAGAGACAGGAGGCAACAGGCCCACCTCATCGCCCTCCCGCAGCAGATGGTCCACCGTGGCGTACTCGGCATTCACGCTGACCGCGATGCCACGCAGCATAGCAACAGCCCGACGCTCACTCAGCCGCGCAAGCAACTCCCTGACTGTCGCGCCCTCTGGCAACTCGATCGTTGCCGCCGAAGCGCCCAGCCAGTCTCTCAACACTCCGAAAGAGAAAACACGCACCTGCATCAAAAGAAGAATACCGCCTGAGGGCGAGTGCCGTTTAACACTTATCGGCCGACAGGCGGCAATGAGCCGAAAAGTGCGCGGTCAGGAAAACTTGTAAAGAAACCCCGTCGGCGTGCCCCAAAGGTTCCGCGACTGGTCCTCATAAAAGATGCTGAACTCGATGCCGGAGATGTCGTAGTCGAACAGCGGTACGCGGTCAAAGGTATAGTCACCGCGCACCGAGTACTCGTCGCCGCCGCAGTCGATCATCAGCGTCTCTTCGGCGGAGAGCCTCTCGGGATGCGTCAGCAACAGGCAAGCGACCGCGAAGGTACCCAAACCAAACTCGTTGCCGGCCATGGCCACGCGGGCGCGGCGGGCCGAGCAGCCGCGATGCAGCATCCCGGCCTGTGCGGCTACCACCATAAAATCCTGGCCTTGCTGCTGGTCAGCCAGAATCTTTTCGGCCAGCTTGGAACGCTCACTCTGGCGCAGATAGGTCGGGCCAAGGCGGCCCATAATGCGGTTTTGAAACTTTCGCCTGGAGGCCAGCGCACACAGAACCGTTTCGACCGCTTCGCAGTACGTGGGCGCCAGCGCCTGCCAGCGCGGAATGGCAAACCAGCCCTCAGCGCCCTCCAGCAGCGGCTTGCGCGCCAGCTTTTCCATGCAACTGCCGAGCGACGGAAAGAGCTTCCTTAACTCCGTGACCTGGGCCTCAATGGGCCGCACTTTATAAGTGCGAGGGTAGGTTCGATTCGAGCCCACCTCTTCGTCCTTGAACTTATCGCTGGCCGTGTGACGGTGAATGATCGTTACCACTGAATTGGCAACCTCGGCCTTGAGCTCCTTGCCCATCTCCAGCACCGTTTGCGCGCTCTGCCGGTCGATTTGTTCGATGGCCGCAAGATAAGCTGTCTGGACAGCTGATGCTAGAAACTCCTGGAGTTGTGCATTCTGGGCCGCCGTGGTGTTTCCAGACAGATGCAACGGAGTGATGGTAGGTGTGATCGTCGCCATAGTCACCGCTTCTTGCGCGTTCCCGCGCACTGGATTCTGTGATTTTTATCGGCAGCCTCGCCGTTTTCAGCAGCGCGTCTGCACTAAAGTTGCATTCTTCTTGAGCAGAAAAACTGAGGGCTTCTGACGGAATTGCGTCTGCTCGGAATCACATTTTCATCACGTGAAAAAGCCGGCAGACTCGCCGGCTCATCCATGATTCTTCGCACTCCAAACAGATCAAAAATCCAAAGATCATTTTTGAACTGGCGGCAATGCGGATAGGTCCATGTTGTGCATCACTACAATCTGCCATTTCCCCTCGCTCTTTACCATTACGAAATTCAATAGCCCCTCGCGCAATGGACGCGGATTTCCCGCGGGATCAGTTGCCCCCGTCATCTCCCAATGCACGTCGACCGCAGCGACATCCGGACGGATGAATCGAGTCTTGATATCGGTGTATTTCTGATGGCTGTTTTTGAAGATCGTGGCAAAGAGCGGAGCGTGGAATTGCTCAATGTTTAGCCGTCCGCTTGCACCCGTTCCGCGCACATTGGTAAAGCCCGCATCTTCGGAAAACAGAGACGCAAAAGCCTTGGCGTCGTGACGGTTCCATGCATCCATGAAGCTGTCCATCACGCCGCGGATTGCCTGTTCATCTGCTTGCGGTCGATCTTCGCCTCCGAGCGCCGCCGGCAACAAAAGGGCAATGCATAACGCGCCAATTCTCAGCATGCGACCCTCCGCATGCTGGCAGTTTAGCTCAGAACCGACACCAGGTCGGTCAAAATCGGCGCCATATTCACATTCAGCACTATTACTTTAGGCAATCCCCATCGATGCCGCCGGCTCGAGCGGCGAAGCTAACCCGTCTTCAGATTCAATGGACGGGGCATCCGGCCGGGCTTTCAACAGCGGCAAGGCAACGGCCAGCACATCCTCAATGCGGCTGGCGTAGTGAATCGTGACGCCCTCGGTCAGTTCCGGCGTCAGGTCCTCTTCCACATCCTGACGGTTGTCGGCGGGCAGGATGATGGTTTGCACCCCGGCGCGCCGCGCAGCAAGGAATTTTTCCTTGATTCCGCCTACCGGCAGCACGTTGCCGCTGAGCGTGATTTCGCCCGTCATGGCGGTCAGTGGAAGAACCGGCGTATCGGTCAGCAGTGAAACCAGAACCGTGGTCATGGTCACTCCAGCCGAAGGGCCGTCTTTGGGGATGGCGCCGGCCGGCACGTGAATGTGGAGATCGATCTCTTTGGTGAAGTCCTCAGCCAGGCCCAGCGAAGCGGCGTTCGACCGAACCCAAGTGAGCGCTGCCTGCATGGATTCCTGCATCACCTCGCCGATCTGCCCCGTCATGGCAAAGTTTCCCTTGCCCTTCATCTTGTTGGCTTCGATGAAGAGGATGTCGCCGCCGGCCGGTGTCCATGCCAGGCCAACAGCGACGCCGGGCCGTTTGACGCGCTCGGCAACCTCGGTATCAACGCGCACCTGTATGCCGCCCAGGAACTCCTTGATCGTTTCGCGGGTCACTACCAGCTTTTCATTCTTGCCCTCGACCACGCGCCGCGCCTGTTTTCTGCAAACTGTCCCCAGCGTCTGCTCCAGTTTCCTCACGCCGGCTTCGCGCGTGTAGTGGCGAACGATATAACGCACCGCGTCCTCGGGAAATTCGATCTGCTCGGGCGTGATGCCGTTCTCTTTGATCTGACGCGGAATCAGGTAGCGTGAGGCAATATGCATCTTCTCGTCTTCGCTGTAACCCTGCAGAAAGATCAGTTCCATGCGGTCCAGCAGCGGCGGGGGAACTGTGTCCAGCATATTTGCCGTGCAAATGAACAGAGTCTTTGACAAGTCAAAGGGCACGTCGAGGTAGTTGTCGCGGAAGGTGCAATTCTGTTCCGGGTCCAGGGTCTCCAGCAAGGCCGACGCCGGATCGCCGCGGAAGTCGCGGCCCAGCTTGTCGATCTCGTCCAGCATCATCACCGGATCGTTGGTTTCGGCTCTGCGAATGCTCTGAATGATTTGCCCCGGAAGCGCGCCAATGTATGTGCGGCGATGGCCGCGAATCTCCGCCTCATCGTGCATGCCGCCCAGCGAAACGCGCTGGAACTTGCGGCCCAAGGCGCGGGCAATAGACCGGCCCAGGCTGGTTTTGCCTACGCCCGGAGGCCCCACAAAGCACAGGATCGGCCCCTTCATGTCCGGCTTCAATTCCAGAACACTCAAATAATCGAGGATGCGATCCTTCACCTTTTTCAGCTCGTAGTGATCCTCGTCCAGGATTTCCTTGGCCTTCTCGATGTTGACTTTGGAACCGGAGCTTTTTGCCCACGGAAGCAGGGCAAGCCACTCGATGTAGTTGCGCGTGAGAGAATAGTCGGCGGCCATGGGCGACATGCGCGCCAGGCGCGCCAGCTCCTTCATCGCTTCCTTCTTCACGTCCTCCGGCATTCCCGCGGCTTCAATCTTCTGTCGCAATTCGTCAGTCTCGCGCTGGCCCTCGTCCTGCTCGCCCAGTTCCTTCTGGATCGCCTTGAGCTGCTCGCGCAGGTAGTAGTCCCGCTGCGACTGCTGCACCTGGTCCTGCACTTCGCTCTGAATCTTAGTGCGCAATTGCTGCACCTCGATCTCTTTGGCCAGATGTTGGTTCAACAACTCCAGCCGGGTGCCTACGCTGGCAGTCTCCAGCAGTTGCTGCTTGTCGTCTGTAGTCAGGAAGGGCAGCGACGAGGCGACAAAATCCACAAGCCTGCTGGGGTCCTCGATGTTGGCGGCGATGGTCCTGAGTTCATCGGAGAGCGTCGGAGACTCAGCGACAATTTGCTGGAACTCTCCCGTCACGTTGCGCACCAGCGCTTCAACATTGGCCGTAGCCCCAGGTTCCGCATCTTCCAGCGTCTCCACTTCGGCCACCATGAACGGCTCGGTCTGCGAGTAGCGCACGAGTCGCACCCGCTCTACTCCCTCAGTGAAAACGAAACGGCTCTGATTGGGCATGCGGACAACTTTGTGCACCGTGGCCAGAGTTCCCACCGCGTGCAGATCCGCAGGCTGAGGCGAGTCCAGCCTCGCGTCCAATTGGGCCACAACCACAATCGCCCGTTCCTCGCCCATCGACTCGATCAGCTGGATGGAGCTTTCCCGGCCCACAGTCAGCGGCAGCACTGCGTGGGGAAATAAGACCGTGTCACGGACCGGCAAGACAGCCACCCGACGCAAACCGGGGGTGTCCTTTTCGGAGGAGGGTATGGAAGAGGGCGGTATAGGCGACTGGTTCGACATTGAGTGTCCTCGTATCAGCTTTTCTTCATTAGAGCACGCAGACTTCAAAAAAGTTTCAGAAATTGCGCTTTTCCGGCACTATCTCCCTTTTTTCGCAAGCCGTTACACCCTCTATACGATCAAACGCAGGATGCTGTTCCGCAACCGAACGCGCTCAGCGGGGTTTAAGTCTTCAGGGTCTCCTCAAACCAAGCTCTTCCAGAACACTTCCGAAGAGTCCGCTGCAGACAGGCAACACGACGCCCACCTCCGTTTCCAGCGGTGCCGAGGGCAACTGGAAAAGTGTATCGGCAAAAGCCAGAAGAATGTGAGCAAAGCAGAGCGGGGAATGAAGAAATCCTGAAACAGCGGGAGCGCGCAATCTGCGCTCCTTGCGCTGCGGTCAGGTCAAGGTAAGGAGCAACGGTCGCCTAAATCGACAACAGCGAGTATTCTGCGCCGAGCGCCGTTCCTAGTTAGTATAAAGGGAAAGGGCAACGGGATCGATAACAACTGATCCCGGACAACGGTTGTGCAACGGGGCGCTTTTCCCCGTTTTTTGGGGAGATATGGTTTTAAGGGCAAAGCCGTGGTCCTCGGCGACAGATCTGTGTCGCCGAGATGGAAATCCGATGGGTCGATGCGGCGCACAGCCGCGGCACGGCATTTTCTTCGTCTGCTTTTTTGCCTTTGGAGTTTTCGCCGGTATCGACACTTGGAGTCAGAGTCCTGCAAACAGCGCGCCCACTCCCGCTGCTGCAGGCAACCAGGCTGCGCTTGTGGCTTCTGATTCCCTCGACCAGTGGGAAGGCTTGCCGGTGCGCCATATCTCGTTCAACGGCGTTTCCGCGGATCGTTTGGTTCCCGTGGCTACCCATTTGGCTCAGGCCGAGGGAGTACCTCTAAACCGTGAGAATATGAAGCGGAGCCTGCGCCAGCTCTTCGCTACCGGCCTGTTTGAAACCATTGCGGTGGAGGGAGTTCGCTCTCCGGAAGGTGTGACGCTCATCTTTCGCGGAACGCCGCGCACCTTCATCGGCACGGTTACCGTGGACGGGGCCAAAAGCCCCACGCTCAATACGCAATTGGAGCGCGCAGGCCAGTTGACGCCCGGCACTCGTTTTACTCCCGCCAGGCTGAGCCAGGCGCTCGACCAGATGCGCGCCACTCTGGCTTTGAACGGCTTCCACGAACCGGTGATAACCCAGGCCTTGACGACTCACCCGGAAGAACAGCTTGTCGATATTGCGTTTCATGTGGTCTCCGGCCCGCAGTCGCGCGTGGGTACGGTGGATGTAACCGGCGACCCAGGGATGAGCGTGGATGATTTTCGCCATCATGCGCACCTCAGAGCCGGCGAGAAAGTGGACCGCGAAACCGCGAACCGTGCCCTGACCGGGGTGCTGAAGGACTATCAGCATCAGCAACGCTTGGAAGCTGAAATCAAGATCGAAAGCCAGCAGTACGACAAAGGAAGCCATAAGACCAACTTCCGCTTTACCGCGACTCGCGGCCCAATCGTCAAGGTTCTGGTCGATGGCGCCAGCATCAGCCCGGAGCGCCTTCGTCATGTGATTCCGATCTTCGAGGAAGGTAGCGTGGACGAGGACCTGCTGAACGAGGGAAATCGCCGGCTGCGCGACTACTACCAGCGGCTGGGCTACTTTGACGTGAAGGTCGAGCACGAGCCCCAATCCACGCTCGAAGGCCGTGTAACCATTCTCTTCAAGGTGCGGTTGGGATCGCGGCGGCGCGTGGAGCATGTCTCGGTGGAAGGCAACCACTATTTCGGCTCCGCAACGCTTAAGGATCTGCTCAATGTTCATGCGGCTGATTCCACCGACCGTCACGGCGCCTATTCGCAGGCGCTGGTGACCGCCGACATTAACGCCCTTCAGGCCGTCTATCAGAACAACGGCTTCTCCAAGGTCAAAATTACGCCCGAGACTAATACCGGAGCGAGCAAGGCGACCGCGTCTGAGAAAATCGCTCCGCTAGCGGTCATTTACCACATCGAAGAGGGCGAACAGCTGCGGGTGGGTAAGGTGAGCATCGTTGGCAACGAACACGTGGATGCGGCCAAACTTACACCGGAAATGAACACTGTCGCCGGTCAACTGCTTTCGCCACGGAATCTGACAGGAGACCGCGACGAATTGCTGACTGACTACATGAGCCGGGGCTTCGACCAGGTGAGAGTGGAAGTCGCGCAGCAGATTGAGGCGAACGACGCGAACAAGGTGGACGTGGTCTTTCACATCACCGAAGGGCAGCAGATTTTTGTGCGCAAGGTGCTGCTCACCGGACTGCACTACACGCACCCGCAGACGGTGGCAAGGGCCATCACCCTGCATCCCGGCGACCCTCTGAACGAGACGGCGCTGATGGAAACTCAGCGCAATCTTTACGACTTTGCCCTCTTCAGCGAGGTTGAAACTGCCATCGAGAACCCCTCCGGCGGGGAGCCTTACAAGACGGTGCTGCTGCAACTGGAAGAGGCGCGGCGCTGGGCTCTGACTTATGGCTTCGGCCTTGAGGCTCAGACTGGAACGCCGCAGTACAATTGCGGCGGTATCGAGGCCAGCGGGGCCAAGTGCAATCCGAATGGCAAAACAGGCGTGAGTCCCCGCGTGCTGGCCGACATCACCCGCAACAATCTCTTCGGCCGCGAGCAATCCATGTCGCTGCGCGGCACGTACGGATTGTTGGAGCAGCAAATTGATTTGTCGTTTCTGAACCCCCACTTCAAGGGGAATCGCAACTTCGGCCTGACTCTTTCCGCCGGCTACGCCAACAGTCTGGATGTGTCCACTTATGTAGCTTCCAGGCTGCAAACCGGAATGCGCTGGACCGAACACTTCAATACGCCAGGATCGTACATTTCCAAGGCGAACACGTTGATTTATGAGTTGGACTTCCGCCGCGTCAAGGTGGAGGCAAGCAGCCTCCAGGTCGCTCCCGACGAAATCACGCTCTTGTCGACGGCGGTGCGCGTCGGGGGTCCTGCGCTCACATGGATTCGCGATACCCGCGACTCGGCCATGGATTCGCATCGCGGCACCTATACCAGCTTTCAGGCGTTTGTCTCCGATCAGGCTTTCGCTGCTCAGGCGGATTTCGGCCGTCTCGACGTGTCGAATTCCAGTTATTACAAATTCGACAAAGGCCGTTTCGTTTTGGCCCGCAATACCCGCTACGGCATGGAGCGGGCATTTGGCGCTCTCGACGACGAGCTGATTCCCCTCCCCGAGCGGCTCTATGCAGGCGGGGCGACTTCATTGCGGGGTTTTGGCCCGAACTCCGCCGGGCCCCGCGACCCCGAGACCGGCTACCCCATCGGAGGGGCGGGCGCGCTGATTAACAGCACCGAGCTGCGCCTGCCGCCGCCCACGCTGCCCTTACTCGGCAATACCGTCAGCTTCGTGCTTTTCCACGATATGGGCAACGTCTTCACCAACGCGGGCGATGCGTGGGCCAGCGCCCTCAGGGTTCGCCAGCCGGAGATCAACAATTGCAAAATTGTTGCGACGGTCGGGAACCCCAGTAGCTACATTCCTACTGGCCCCAATACTTCTACCGGGCAGCAAGGGACATGCAGCTTCAACTACTTCTCCCATGCGCCGGGGCTGGGCTTGCGCTACCATACTCCGGTTGGACCTATCCGGCTGGATTTCAGTTATAACCTGAATCCGCCCATTTACCCTGTGAATTACAACTACTCGCTTTCCCTATCGGGGTCTGACCCCCATGTGGGCGAAGCCCCGCACTTCAACTTCTTCTTCAGCCTGGGCCAGACATTCTGATGCGCAACCGGACCAAAATTCGTCGAATGAGCAAGCCTGGACTTGCCTGCATTTGGGCAATCACCGTGATCCTGGCTGCGATGGAGCGGCCCAGCGCAAGCGCTCAGGCCGCTAATGCCGTGGTGCTCGACCATGTGGTGGCCGTTGTGAACAACCAGACCATCCTGGCCAGCGATGTTGACGACGAGATGCGGCTGGCGGTGCTCGACCCTGGCCGGGGCGGACTCGGCGTTCTCACGCCGCAGCGCGCTCTGGATCAGCTGATCAGCCGCACGCTCATCCAGCAGCAGATTCACCAGGAGGACGCGCAGGCGGCGGAGCCGGCACAAGCTGAGGTTGATGCCCGCCTCACCGAGATTCGCAGAGAACTGCCCGCATGCGTCCATCAAAACTGTGCCTCGGACGCGGGATGGAAGGCGTTTCTTGCAGCGCATGGCCTCAAACCGGAGCGGGTAGAAAGCTATCTCCGCTACCGGGTCCAGATTTTGCACTTCATCGAACAGCGTTTCCGGCAGGGGATTCGTATCTCCCCGGAGGAGATCGATACGTACTATCGCGAAACATTGCTGCCCCAATATGCTCCCGGAGATGTGATTCCCCCGCTGGACAAGGTCTCCGCGCGCATTGAGGAGATTCTGCTCGAGCGGCAGGTGAACGTGCTCTTCGACGGCTGGCTCGCTAACCTGCGCAGGCAGGGCGATGTGGAAGTGCTCGACCCCGCATTCGAAGCCCCCAAAGCCCAGAGCGGCACAGGGAAAGGAGGCGCATGAGCGATCCTGAATCCACGCCTCCCGTGCAAGAAACTCCAGAGCCCGACGCATCTATGCCGGTATCGCGGGTCGAGGCCCTCCGGCCAAGCCGCTTGCGCCGTTTTTTCCTGCGCCATCTTCCACTTTCCGTCGCCGGTTTGGCGGTACTGCTGGCGGTCTCAGGCACCGCACTGTATTTCCTGGCCAGTACGGCCGCTTTTGAAAACTTTGTCCGCGAACGGGTGGTGCACAGGCTGGAGCTTGCTACCGGCGGACGCGTAGAAATCCGAGCCTTTCGCTGGAATCTGCTCAAACGGGAGGCAGAGGCTGATGGGCTGGTCATCCATGGCCTAGAAGGCCCCAATGAGGCGCCCTACGCCCAGGTCGAGCGCCTGCGCGTACGGTTGAGCGTGCTGGGCTTCCTGAGTCCGCGCATCCTGCTGAGAGATCTTGAAATCTACCAGCCCAGGCTGCACCTAATTGTCTATCCTGACGGCTCGACGAACCAGCCTCATCCTCGCACTCCGGAGAAATCGAACAGCCATGTGCTCGACAGATTTTTTGATTTCGAGACCAGCCACATTTCGGTGGAGCAGGGCTTACTCGAATACGAGAACCGCGCTTCGGCGTTTGACTTCCAGGATCGATTCATTCCGCTCGATTTTGGCGCCGACGATCTCTCCCTTCGCATGACCTATGTGCCGGCAAAAGGAGGAATCCCGGAGTTCTATCGCATTGAGGCAGGAATTCGCGATTTGAATCTCTCGCGCGAAGTTTTATCCAAGCCTGGCAAGGCGCAGCCGCCGCCGGTTCAGGGATTGGTGCAGGCTACGCTGGAGTTGACGCGCAACTCAGCAATCCTGCGCTCGCTGCGCGTGACCGCACAAAGCCGCGGCGTGCGGGACCGGACACTTGAGATCTCCGGCTTCCTCAACGACTTTTCCCATCCGAGCTGGCAGGGCAAAGCTGCGGGCGAGCTGGACATGCGCCTGCTCGATCCCATCACGGGCTACCCTTTTGCGCCTGAAGGCATTGCCCATCTGAACCTCAACGGGTCAGGGCAAGCAGGAGATTTTCGCATTGATGGCAGTGTTCACATCGAGAACGGCGCTTACATCGGAACCGGCGTCGTGGCCCGGGGAGTGGGACTCGATGCGCGCGTTCATGCCGACCCCAAGCAATTGCTGATTGCTTCGATTGTTGCCCGCCTGCGCGAGGGCGGCCAGATTGAGGGCGACATTTCGTTGGATCACTGGCTGCCAACGCCACCGACGCCCAAAGAAAAAGCCCGCATTGCCGCCCATAAGCCCCCGCCCGAGGACGAGATCCAAATCCCTGTCAACGGCAAGGTGACTGCTCAATTCAAGGACGTGGCCCTGGACTCGATTCTGGAGATGGTCTGCGACCCGCCCTTCCAGCATCTCGGCCTTGACGCGCGCGTCACCGGACCCGCCAACGCTGTCTGGATCAATGGCGACAATCGCACCGTTTCTGTGTCCGCTTTGTTGAATCTCAGCCCTCCGGCGCACGCTGCTCAAGGCAAAGCGCCCGCCAGCGGCCTGGTCGACGCCACCTACACTCAGCACGACGGCGCAGTCGATCTGCGCAAGCTCAGGCTCAATCTGCCCTCCAGCCAACTGGATGCTAACGGCCATCTGGGCGCGTACCCCATGACCATCCCCTCCGCGCTCAAGGTCGACTTCCACACCGGCGATCTGGGCGAATTTGACACCGTTCTGCGCGACCTGGGATTGGCTCGCAACGGCAAAACCGGCGTCGCGGCACTGCCGGTCGCGTTCTATGGGCCGGCTGATTTTCACGGCACATGGACCGGCTCGCTACTTGATCCTCACTTGGCCGGCAACCTGAAGGCCACGCAACTCAATGTCGAAGTGCCTGCCAGCCTGAGCGCCAGCTTCGCTCCCAAACAGCCTGCCGCGCCGCAATTCTTCCGTTTGGACGCGGTTGAGGCCACCGGCAGTTACTCGGCAGCCCGCATTGATATCACGAGCGGCCTGCTGCGCCGCGGGAACGCAGAGATATCTCTCACTGGCAGCATCACCGCCGGCCTCCCGACAGTTGCAGCCGGCGTCAAGCGCGGTCGCGCAGCATCCGTTCCGTCATTTGCAACCAATTCACTGGTTCATCTCCGGCTGCGCGCCAACCAGTTGAATATGCAAGATCTGCGGCCGTTCACCGGCCCAAATCTGCCCGTTACGGGCTCACTCGGCGCACAGGTTCAGGTCGATGGGCCTCTGCACGCCCTGGTAGGTTCCGGCTGGCTCGAGTTGGACAATGGCAACGTCTATGGCGAACCCGTAAGCCGTATTCGTGCGCAGGGCACGATAGCCAATCAGGCCATCAGGTTGACCTCGGTGACCGTGAACGATGACGCCGGAAAGCTTGCCGCCACCGGCAGCTATGACCTCCAGTCCCATCGCTTTCAGTTGGACGCCAAGGGCGCGGGCATTGACGTTTCTCGCATCCAATGGCTGCGCAACCACGATTTGGCGGTGAGCGGCAAACTGGGGCTTTCCGTGCAGGGCTCCTGCACTTTCGATAACCCGTGCCTTGAAGCCCACGCCACGCTGGCCGGACTCACCCTGAACGGCGAACCGCTGGGCAGCCTGGAATTGACGGCTCACGGCGCGAACCACGCCGTCACCTACGACATCACAACGCGCCTGGAAGCCGCTGAACTCGCAGCACATGGCCAGACCGCGCTCGGCGGCGATTTTGCCACTCATGCCAAACTCGATTTTTCGCGGTTGAACATCGGCGCGCTCTTCAAAATGGCTCACATTAACGGGCTCACCGGGGAGTCGTCCCTGGCAGGCACGGTGATCATCGATGGACCTTTGGCGCGGCCTGACGAGTTGCGTGGCGAAGCGAAGCTCGACCAGATGGAGGTCACTCTCTCCGGCGTTCATCTGAAAAGCGAAGGCGGCGTCCATGCCACGCTCGCCAATGCCGTCATCCATCTTGATCCCCTGCATGTCATCGGCGAAGAGACCAATCTGCACGCTCAGGGCAGCGTCTCACTCAAGGGCAGCCATGAGCTGGATTTCGCCGCCAACGGGGCTATCAACCTGAAGGTGGCAGAGACGCTGGACCCCGATCTGACCGCCAATGGAGACACCACATTCCAGGTGGAGGCGCACGGTCCGCTGATGAATCCACGCCTCAAGGGCCGCATCGACATTCAAAACGCGTCTCTCTCTCTCGAAGACCTGCCCAACGGCTTGAGCCAGTTGCATGGAGCACTGGAGTTCAACCAGAACCGCCTGGAGATCAAGTCGCTGACGGCCATGACCGGCGGCGGCCAGCTTAGTGTTGCCGGCTACCTCGCCTACCAGCACGGCATCTATGCCGATCTGACGGTCACCGGAAGTGGAATTCGCATCCGCTATCCCCAAGGTGTCAGCTCACTGGGAGACGCATCGCTTCGCCTGCAAGGCCCGCAGAGCAATCTGCTGCTGTCGGGTGATGTGCTCATCACCCGCTTCACGATTAGCCCTGACCTGGACATAGCTGCGCTGGCCTCGCAGGCCAATACGATCGAGACCATCGCGCCCCCCAACGCCCCGTCCAACCACGTGCGCCTCGACGTGCACATCACTTCGTCGCCGCAGTTGAACTTCCAGAACGCCTACGCCAAGCTGGCCGGTAACGTCGATCTGCGCCTGCGCGGCACAATTGCCTCTCCATCGCTGCTGGGCCGCATCTCCATCACTGAAGGCAGCAGCATCATCGCCGGAACCCGATATGAGTTACAGCGTGGCGACATCTACTTCACCAACCCCGTCCGCATTCAGCCCCTGATCGACCTCACCGCCACGGCCCGCGTAGAGGACTATGACATTACCCTCAGCCTGCATGGCACTCCAGACAAACTGGCGGTTTCTTACCGCTCCGATCCACCGCTGCCGGAGGCCGATGTGGTGGCGCTGCTGGCCTTGGGTCGCACAGGAAATCAGCAGCGCCTCTACACCCAGCAACAGGAGGCGGCTGGCACAAGCCCCGCCACCGATGCCCTGCTCGGCGGTGCGCTCAACGCCACTGTCAGCTCCCGTGTTCAAAGGCTTTTCGGGGCCGGATCGGTGAAGGTGGACCCCAACTACCTCGGCGTCCTGGGCAACTCCACCTCGCGCATCATCGTCGAGGAGCAGTTGGGCACCAACGTCACGCTCACCTACGCCACTGACGTAGACACAACAGGCCAGCAGTTGATTCAGGCCGATGTCGCCGTCAACCGCCATATCACCTTGCAGTTGGCGCGTGACGAGTCCGGCGTCTTCTCCGTGGTTATCAAGGCCACCCGCCGGTTCAAATAACCATTTATGATGGAGGTAAGACAGGAGAAACAGCTTGAGTACCTCTATTAGCAGCCGGCTGAGGGCTGTACCGGTTCTCACGTGGATGGTGCTGATTGCGCTGGTTCTCCGTCTGGCTCTGATTCCGTTCAACAGCTTCCTCTTCGAAGATCTGATGGACGCCAACCACATACACGCCTGGGAACAGGGCAATGTGGCGCGGGCGTTGCTGGCAGGCCAGGGCTTCGGCAGCCCGTTTGTTTCCAACCAGCCCTCGGCGATCATGCCGCCGGTTTATCCGCTCATTGTGGCTGGATTCTTTCGTCTATTCGGCATTCACACCGCACTGTCGATCTTTGCCATCCACGCATTCGACTGCGTGATTAACTCGCTCGCCTGCATTCCCATCTTTCTAATGGCCCGACGCAGCTTTGGCGCGCGTGTGGCGTTGTGGGCGGGCTGGGTATGGGTTTTTTTTCCATACGGCATTTACTTCTCCGCGGCTTGGGCCTGGTCCACGCACCTGCTTCTTCTTTGCCTGTGCTGGATGCTCTATCTGGCGCAGGATATGGAGCGCTCGCCGGGGCTTGCGTTATGGGCCGGCTTTGGAGCGCTCGCGGGCTTTGCGGCGCTCACTGAGCCGTCCGTTCTCGTCGTGGTTCCCTTTCTGCTCTTGCTCGCTGCCTGGCGGTTGACGAGCGCGGGGAAACGCTGCCTGATGCCGGGGCTTGTGGCTTCGATTACTCTCGCCGCGGTGATTTCGCCCTGGATGATTCGAAATGCCCTGGTCTTTCACCGCTTCATTCCCATGCGCGACAGCATGGGGCTGGAGATGTGGATGGGCAACAACGGCCGCTCCCTTCACTGGACGAACAACGACGAACATCCATTGCACGACGCTGCGGAGCTGGCCGATTACAACGCCGGCGAGTTGGCCTACATGGACCACAAAGCACACCTGGCCGACGCATATATTCAAGGCCATCCCCGCTGGTACGCCTGGATGTGCGCCCGCCGAGCCGTTTATCTGTGGACCGGCTACTGGAGCTTCAATCCCCAATACTTGGCCATGGAGCCGACCGACCCGGAAAATATCCCGTTCGCGAGCGGCCTGACGCTGCTCGCGTTTCTCGGACTGTTTCTGGCGTGGCGGCAGAGGCCATTCGAAGCCATTCGCTATGGCGGAGTTCTCATGTTGTTTCCTCTGATGTACTACTTCATCCACCCGGAAGCATACCGTATGCGTCCGCTCGATCCGCTGATGGTAATTTTGGGCTGCTTTGCGATTTTCGCGTTACGTGAGCTGGCCGCAGAACGTGCCAAACGCGCGGCGGCAATCGACGTGGCCACCATCCTGGAAAAGGCTTGATCTAAAGTGGCAGGCCATTCGCGCCCGATGCCGCAAGTTGCACATTTTGAAAGTGGTTTTCCTTGGTCGAGGTCGCCTGTCTGCTCAGGTAAATCACCATCTTGGCTATCTCACCTCACAACCTTTCTGGAGGATTTGTGTCAAAATCAACAGGCGCAATATCGCCGCACCCAGTGTGCGAAGGCCAATCTGCAAAGGAATGGGAAGAAGTGTGAATATGACAAGGACAATGCGTACAACTCGGGTCGCGCTCCTGACCGCCACACTCGCGGGAATCTTTTGCGCCCGTCCTCTGGGCATTCTGGCTGCGCCGCAGCCCCCGGACTCCGGCGCAACCGCGCAGGCAGCAGGACCTGAAGCCGGCAAAGCCGCTGCCCGTCTGAACAAGAAGGAATTTCGTGAAGTGAAGGTGACCGAGAACCATGGCATTGTCACCCTGACCGGCACTGTGGACCTCTACGCGTACAAAGCGGAGGCCGACAAGCGCGTGCGCAAGACCAACGGTGTAACTGCAGTGCATAACCTGATCGAGGTCGCGGGTCCCAATCTTCCCGACGAAGTACTCGGGACCAAAATCGTGGACAAGCTGGCCTATGACCGTGTCTTCTACGGCAACGCATTCAACGCCATCAGCGTCAGCGTTCAGAACGGCGCTGTCACCCTCGGCGGTCACGCCCTCTCATATAACTCAAGGAACTCCGCGCTGGCCCTGGTCGATTACTTTCCCGGCGTCAAGGACGTGTACGACAGGATCGAGGTCGATCCCGTCTCTCTCTTTGACAATCGGATTCGGATGCAGGTCTTCCGCGCCGTCTACGGCTTCCCTTCTCTGAACCGGTACGCCATTGACCCCGCCAAGCCCATCCGCATCTCGGTGCAGAACGGCCACGTCGAACTGTACGGAATGGTGGACTCTGAAGGCGACAAAAACACAGCTTTTATCCGCGCTAACGCTGTTCCCGGCGTCTTCGACGTGAAGAACTACCTACAGGTCGCCGACCAGCCCGCCAAGAAGCAGAAATGAGCGGCGCATTATTCGCGCTGTATAGCAAACAAAGCAGTCGCGGGATAATCTTTCAATTCTCCCGCGACTACCTTTCGATTTTGCCGTAGCTTCCCGATCAGCCGCTTAGAACTTGACAGACGGAGCAGTGCGCGCTGCTTCGGGCGCCTCGAAAAACGCGTTGTTCTCGTGAAATCCTGCAATGCCGGCCCAGATGCTGTTGGGGAACTGGCGCACAAACGTGTTGTACTCGCGCAGCGCGTCGTTATAGCGTTTGCGCGCCACGCTGATGCGGTTCTCTGTCCCCGACAACTCGTCTTGCAAGCGCATGAACTGGTCGCTCGAGCGCAACTGCGGGTAATTTTCGGTGAGCAGCAACAAGCGCCCCAGTGCCGAATCCAGCTTTCCATTGGCAGCAATCTTGCCCGCCGGTCCCTGCGCATTCAACATGCCAGCCCGCGCGTTGGCAATGTCGCCGAAGACCGTGCTCTCCTCTTTGGTAAAGCCCTTCACGGTCTCCACCAGGTTGGGAATCAGGTCAGCACGCCGCGCCAACTGCACGTCCACATCCGCCCACGCGGCCTTCACAATCTCATCGTTGGTCACCATCTGGTTCTTGGCGCTGACATAGCTGCTGAAGACCATCAGAACCACCAGAACCAGAACGCCCACCACTCCCAATGCAATCCAAACTCCCTTGCTCATACTGTGCTTTTCTCCTCCGGCCCGCCCTCAAGCAAGCCCTTCACCAAACTTGAAAACCTGCGCACTCCCTACTCAGAGAGCCCCATCCTTTCGCGCCTTTTGCGAAAGGATGGGAAACTAAAATCCATTCGGCCCATCCAGACGACAACCTACCAGCTTCCCCCGGCTCCGCCGCCGCCAAACCCGCCGCCAAAGCCGCCGAAACCACCAAATCCACTGCCGCCTGAGTCTCCTCCGCCGCCAAATCCACCACCACCGCCGAAGCCGCCGCGAAAGCCGCCACCCAAAAAACTGGAGAACAAACCATAACCCAGCAGCAGCCTGAAAATGGAAGAGCCGCCAAAGAAGATCAGCAGGAAAATCAACATAATCAGTTTGCCAATCACGCGGCTGTGCCGCATCTGGCTCACCGGCTCGCTGGCCGTCACCGGCTCGTCCTGCAGCGTCACCTTGGCGTCGGCTGCGATCACTTGCGCAACCTCGCCCACGGCCTGAGTCACCGCGCCGTCATAGTCGTTGGCGCGCAGCGCCGGAACCATCTCCCGCCCGATGTCGCCCACCTTGCCGTCGGGCAGAATGCCTTCCAAGTCGTAGCCGACATCAATCCGCCTCTTATGGTCGTCGACGGCCAAGAAGACCAGGACATCGCGGCCCGAACCTTTCTTGCCCATCTTCCACTTATCTTCAAGTGCGCCGGTAAATTCGGCCGGGTCGTCGCCATCCAGTGTGCGGACTGTAACCACGGCAATCTGCGCATTGGCCTTCGAGTGGTCAAGCTGGGCGCAAAGCGAGTCCAGCCGCGCCACGGCCTCTGGCGACAGCACGTGGGCAAAGTCGCTGACGTAATCTGTGGGCTGAGGCAGGTCCTTAACCTGTTCAGCTTGAGCAGCAATGCCGAAGACGGAGATGCAAGCTGCCAGAAGCAGCACGAAGACAGCGGAATGTATGCGGCGAAAGCCCTTCATCGCTTCTTATTGTACGTGGAGGGCGCCTGGAAGGTTCCAATTGCACTGCCCGCACGAACTACACTAATAAGGAAATGACTCAGAATCAGCCCCCCATCGCCCGCAGGGACCACAAGGAAACTGCCCTGCTTGGCACAGTGCTCATCGATGACTACGGCTGGCTGCGCGACAAGCAGAACCCCGAAGTCAGCGCATACCTCGAAGCCGAAAATGCCTACGCCGAGGCCGAAATGGCGCCGCTCAGCGGCCTGCGCGATCAGCTCTATGACGAGATGCTCTCGCACATGAAGCAGACCGACGTCTCGGTTCCATTCCGCGATGGTCACTGGTGGTACTTCGCGCGCACCGAGGAGGGCAAGCAATATGCCACTCACTGCCGCAAGGCCGCCACGGACCGAGACATTTTGGGTGCCCCATCCTTGCGCCTTTTTTCTGGCGCAAGGGTGGGAGACCAAGAACCTCAACCGCCGCCGGATCCGCCTGAACAGATCATCCTCGACGGCAATCAATTGGCCGAGGGCCACGCTTTCTTCGCCATAGGCTCGACCGACATTACTCGCGATGGCCGTTGGCTGGCCTACTCCACTGACACCACCGGTTTCCGCCAGTACACGCTGCACATAAAAAATCTGGAAACCGGCGAGACGCTTTCGGGCGGGGTCGAGCGCGTAGGCTCAGTCGTCTGGGCCTCCGACAATCGGACTCTCTTTTACTCCGTCGAAGACGAGGAGCAGAAACGCCAGTACCAGCTTTGGCGGCACGCGCTGGGCACGCCGCACACAGACGATGTGCTGGTCATTCAGGAAGACGACGAGCGCTTCAATCTCGGCGCGGGACGCACGCGCGACGGCAAGTTTATTGTGCTGGAATCGGCCAGCCACATCACCACTGAATCGCGGGTTCTCGCGACCTCCGATCCCGAGGGCTCGTTTACGCTTATCAGCCCTCGCGAGGATGAGCACGAGTACTCCATCGACCATCGCAACGGCCTGTGGTTCATCCGAACCAATGATCGCGGACGAAACTTCCGCCTGGTCACTGCGCCGGTGGCCACGCCTGGCCGCGAACACTGGACCGAACTTATTCCCCACCGCGACGATGTGATGCTTGAAGAAGTGGACCTCTTCGCCGGCTTCTTCATCGCCTGCGAACGCGAAGATGGCCTGCCGCGCCTTCGCGTGTGGCGCTTCATAAGCGACGGGCCGGAAGCCGCAAAATCCGGCGAAATCAGTTTCCCCGAGCCGGCTTACAGCGCCCAGCCCCATATCAATCGAGTTTTTGATACGCCCACATTCCGCTACTCCTATCAATCTCTGGTGACGCCCGCTTCCGTCTACGAGTACGATGTGGCCACAGGCGCATCCAGGCTGCTCAAGCAGCTTGAGGTTCCCGGCGGCTTCGACCGCACGCTTTACGCAAGCGAGCGCGTTCATGCCACTGCGCACGATGGCGTGCGGGTTCCCGTTTCGCTCGTTTATCGGAAAGACCGCCGTCAGCCAGGCTGCAATCCCCTGTACGTTTACGGCTACGGCTCCTATGGCTACTCGTTGCCTCTGGGCTTCAGTTCCAATCGGTTGAGCTTGCTCGATCGCGGCGTGGTGATGGCCTATGCGCATGTGCGCGGCGGAGGCGATCTGGGCAAGCCGTGGCACGACGCCGGCAAGATGCTCCTGAAGCGCTCGACCTTCACGGATTTCATCGCCGCCGTCGAGCATCTGACCGCATCCGGATACGGCGACCCGGCGCGCGTGGCCATCGAGGGCGGTTCTGCTGGCGGCCTGTTGATGGGCGCGGTTGCCAATCTCCGTCCTGAACTTTTCCGTGCCGTCCTTTCCCACGTGCCATTTGTGGACGTGATGAACACCATGCTCGACGCGTCGCTGCCCCTCACCGTTCCGGAATACGAAGAATGGGGCAATCCGAATGAGTCTGATTATTTTCTCTATATGTTGAGTTACTCGCCCTACGACAATCTGAAGGCGGCGAGTTATCCCGCGATGCTGGTGAAGACCTCGCTCCATGACAGTCAGGTCATGTATTGGGAGCCGGCCAAGTATGTCGCCAAACTTCGCACGCTCAAGACGGATAACAATTCCCTGCTGCTGGTGACCAATATGCAGGCCGGCCACGGCGGCTCCAGCGGCCGTTACGACTATCTGAAAGAGATTGCCTTCGACTACTCGTTTCTTCTTCGCGAGTTGCAGCTGGTGTGATTCTGAGTGGCTTTAGCGAATCGCGCGAAGTCGAAGGACCTGCACTTTATGCAGGATGATAGTGCCTGGGTTGCAAACAAATATACAATGAACTTCTGTGACACCACTCTAGGGCATTTTCAACTTAAGTGTTAACAGAATTCTGGGTGCCCCATCCATTTCGCGTAATTTGCGAAATGGGTGGGATAGCACATCTGTCCATTTCGGCAGTAAACATCAGAACCGAAAACATTCTTAGAACCTCTGCATTTTTACCCGCACCACTTCCGGCTTCTCATGGAAGCATAGGCCGCGGTCGGTTTCGTCGCCATTCCACAAACGCAGCGGCTTCCAGACGCCGTTCTCATGGGTGCCCTGCTCGGCAGTCACAATCTGGCTGTGCATCAACGGCAGCTTGCCAGCCAGATGGAAGGTAACGCTTGTGTCCACGCCCGTCACCAAAAACTCATCCGGGCCCAGTTGCGCCACCAGCGCGGCTCCGTGCGCGTCCTTCGTGCCCGGAGCTCGCTTTCCGTCGGGCTGCGGAAAACCGTAGGCGACCGTTGCCTGCCATTCGCCGAAATCGATCTCCTGCGTGATCTGTCCCGGCTCCTCGACGGCGGTCTTCAGCTTGCCCTCAAACTCCAGGCGCGCAATCTCCCGGCTCATGGGTGCGATGAGCGCGAAGTTGTCGGCGTGCGCCGTCCACGGTTGGTCGCCCAGAATGTTCCAGCCCGTCTGGTCCACGCCAAAGGGCGAGAATCCGATGGCACCATCCCTCAGCGCATAGAAAAAGAACCTTGCAAAGCTGTCGTCCCGGCCTGTCTCCGGAATCCACAATGGATTGTCCGGGCGATGATACGCCTTCATCGTCACGCAGTAAAAGTGCGAGTCGCCGTTGTAGATATCCGGCCCGATCATGTCGATTGAAGGCGCCAACGTCCGCCACAGGCCCACCAGCTTCTGCACCGCGCCGCCGCTGGGATAGTTGATTCCCGGCCGATCCATCTGAAGCTGCTCGGACTCCTCAATCGAACTGCCGAGCCATGCATTGATGTAGCACGGAATCGCAAACTCCTTCTTGCCCGCGGCGGCAATCTCGTTGATGTACTTCGCCTGGTGATAGACTTGGAAAATTTCATCGGCCTCCGCGCCGAAGACCTGCGTCCATATGCCGGGCTTCTTGCCGACCGCAGCCAGCAGATCGGCCGGAACCGGGCCGGCAAACTCCCGGTTTGACTCCGGCGAATTATCCCGTACGCTGCCGAGGTTGCCTGACTCATTTTCCACTTGGACGAGAATCACAGTGTGTTGCTCATTGTCGATTTGCTTCAGATGGCGCATCAGAGCCACGAATGCGGATTTGTCCGCCTCCAGCGTGTTGCGCGACATGGGAGAAAGCACGTCGATCGGCTCGCCATCCGGCCGGATGATGCGCGGAAAGTGCACGGTGTCGTTCTTTACCCAGCTTGGAACATAGTGCATCTTGCCGTTCTTCCACGTGCCGAACCACAGCAGCACCACGTGCAAATTGTGCGCTCGTGCTCCCTCCACAATCGCATCCACATTGGTGAAGTCGAAGTGGCCCGGCTGCGGCTCAAACTGCTCCCAATAAACCGGCGCCTCGATCGTGTTGGCGTGCAGAGTGGCCATCGACTGCCATACCTGCTCGAGTTCGCTGGGCCAAGCGCTGGAGTTGTGAATCTGGCCTCCAAGAATCAGAAACGGACGCCCTTCAACCAGCAGCGCATAGCGGCCATCCTTTTGCACCAGCCGAGGAGCTTCCACCCCTACAGCCTGCGGAAAAGCAGTAGAGGCGAGAAGAACGGCTGCGGCAAAAGTGGAAAATCGCAACAGAGCAGTAAGACGCATGGACAAATCACCCCGCTGCGAATGTAACCGCCGAGATTGATTTATGCAAGCCCTGGCATGGTTCAGGTACATCCACGCATTTCAGTTGGCGGCTACTTCGGCGCATCGATGCGGACCAGCAGAACATCGTGGCTGCTCAGCTCAAGCGGTTGACCGTCACTGAGCGTGATGCCCTTGCCGGTCCATAAGTCCTTGCCGGGCTGCGGTCCGTGCAGGCCGAGTTTAGCCAGGCTCAGATGAAACGGGTGAGTGGAGTAGCGATTGTCGCCGGCGTTCACCACGGCGATGGCCAGAGCGCCGCCCGCCAGATGTCGTACCCACACATCCACTTCGCCTTCGCTGTAAGCGCGCGTTCCCTGCCGGCCCAGGCGGTCCTGATCAATCGCGATAACGTCGCGGTTGGTAAGGATAGACTTGATATCCGTTTTCATGTTGGGCAGGTCGTTGCCCGCCAGAAGAGGCGCGGCCAGCATCGCCCACAGAGAAAAGTGAGATCGGTTCTCCGCAAGCGTGAGTTTTCCGTTGCCCACTTCGAGCATGTCAGGATCGTTCCAATGCCCCGGACCGGCATATTTTTCCAGCCCCGCCTGCTGGCTGACAATTGCGTAAATGCGGTCCCACTCGGGCCTGATGTCATCCGTCGTACGCCACAGGTTGCCGCCCACCGTCGGCGCCCACTCCCAGACAGCGTCCCATCCGTATTGGCAGAGCGAGAAAACGATGGGTCGTCCAGTACCCTTGAGCGCCTTGTCCATCTTGGCGTAAGCGGTCACCATCAGCCGCATCTGCGCGGCCTTGTCCTTGGGAGCCTGCTTCTGCATCACGTCAGAATTGAAGCTGCACAAATCGTACTTGAGATAGTCGATGCCCCACTCGGCGTAAAGCTGTGCATCTTGCGTTTCGTGGCCGAGCGAGCCTTCATACCCGGCGCAGGTCCTGGGACCGGGCGAAGAGTAGATGCCGATTTTGAGGCCCTTGGAGTGAACGTAGTCAGCCAGAGCCTTCATGTCAGGAAACTTCGCATTCGAGTGCAACACGCCGCTCACGTCGCGCTGCCCCTCCCAGGTGTCGTCAATGTTGACGTAAATGTATCCTGCGTCTTTCATGCCCGTAGCGATTAGCTGGTCCGCGGCCTCACGCACTCCCTTGTCATCAACTTTTTCTGCAAAATAATTCCAGCTGTTCCAGCCCATGGGCGGCGTTTGTGCCACCTCCTGCGATGTACCGTGGGCCGCCTGAGCTGCGGCTCGCGTCTGCCATGCGGCGTCATTCCGAAGGAACGCAAATGGGTAACTGATAGACGGAGCGGCGACCCGGCCATCCGCCGCAGCGGCGGTTACGCCGGTTTGGGAAAGCGCAATCGGCGCACAAGCCAGGGCGGCCGCACATAAAAGCGAAGCTGATTTCCTGAGGCGCATCATGTATGCAATATACGTCTGCTCAGAGGTCATTCGTAGAAGTAATTTCGGAATCGGCAATAATTTCTGAAAGTTAATTCATTTTAGCGATGGGCGCGGCACGAGTCAGATTATAAACGTGACCCAAAATCCGGAAGTTTTACCAATTGAAATCAGAGGTATAGTGACAGTCACCGAATTCAATGACAAGCCAGTAAGTCATGTCTGGATTTAGCCCACACCTTCTGCTGATTGTTCCGTGAGCCTCAAGGGCTGGTTGTGCGGATGCTTTTCGGTAATTCAGATCCAAGACCGCGAATGAAGCCGAGGCGCTCTTGGGGGTCAACCAAGGGCAGAAGAAACGGCAGCCTTGCGGCTGCCGTTTCTTTATTACCGGAGGGCGAGTTTCATTGTCTCTCACGCTTTGCGCAGAATACCTCAAAGTATGGGGCACCCAGAATTCTGTTAACACTTGGACCGAATGCGCTCCTTGAGCCAGATACGCTCTAGAAGGTAAAGCTGGCCGACATCTGTATCTGGCGCGGGCTGCCGATTGTGTGCGTGACGATGCCCAGGCCCGACGGACAGTTATAGAACCCTGCGTTCGGGCCGGCAAGGTTGGTGGTGCAGTTGTTAGTAGGCATCGGAGTTTCGCCCGCCACCGGGTAGGGGTTGTAGTTCTGATTTTGCGCTAACTCGTTGCCGGGAACATCGAAGCTGGTGGTGTTGGTCAGGTTGAAGACGTCGAAGGTGTACTTGAGGCTGTATTTCTCGCCGAGCGGCGTGGTCTTGACCAGCGAGGCATCGGCGCGCTTCTGGAATGCCTGGCGGAAGATGTTGCGCTGGCCTGAGCTGAATCCGGTTTCAAATGGGTCGGAGGCAGGGATGGCTCCGCCTAGGCCGCCTGCCGGAAGCAGCGGAATTGTGAAGCAGGCTGCATTCAACGCAGGCTGCCCGCCGCTTGGTACCCATGCGCCGGAAGCGCCAGTCCTGGCACTCTTGGGTGTGCAGCCGGGCGCCAGCGGAACGATGGGGTTAGTGATGCCGTTGGAGGTGGAATAGTAGATACTGCCGATGGAGCCGGAGAAGTCGATGATGCTGTAAGGCTGGCCGCTCTGCAACGTTGTGACGCCTACCAGCGACCACCCATCGACGAACTTGCCGAGGAGAGAATGTTCGTTGGCGAAGCCGGGAACTCGGAAGATGTAATTGAAGTTGATGACATGAGTGCGGTCGAAGTCGGATGAACCATAGCCGCTGCGCAGATTGAGAGGATTGTTACCGTTGTAGAAGAGGCCGAGGCCGCTCTGTTCGTCGAGTGCGTGCGACCACGTGTAAGAGGCCCCCACCTGAACGTCGTGGCTCATGCGCTTCTCAATGTGCGCCTGGAGCGCGTTGTAGGCATCCACGCCGGCAGCCTTGTAAGTGATGGACTCGGCGGCATATCCGATGTAGGGAACGCGAAGGTCTACATTGCCGCCTTCGTAGTTGGCCAGGTAACCAGTGCCTGTCGCGCTGCCCGGAGCCAGAGTCGCGCCCTGGACATTGTAGCCATAGCTGTAATTCTGTTGGTAGGCGCTGCCTGGGAGGGCGGGATTGCTGGGGGATACGATATTCGGCTGGTTGAACGGCACCGGAATGATCTGATGGCGGCCCAGATTGCCCACATAGCCAAGTTCGATGGCCAGATCGCTGCGTGGCTGCCATTGAATGTCAAGGGTGTAATTCATGGTGTAAGGCAGCTTGTTGGCGCGGTCGTAGATGCCCAGCGAGACCGGCTTGCCGTTATTGATAACGCCCTCGTCTCCCGTGCCTGTGTTCAGGATGCTGTACGCATTGGGAAGATAACCGCTGAGGTCGGAAGCCTTGGGATTGCTGGGTGGAGCAAGCGGCGTGGTTCCATAAGGATTTTCAAGATTGCCCTCGGCATTTGTGCCGCCGCAGGTGGGCAGGTAGCCTTCGTAGAAATATTGCGTTGTTGACGGGCAGACAGTGGCGTTGACGAAAGGGAGTTGCTGGTTGGCGCCGAAGGGACCGCCGGTGACGGAGCCGATGGCATAGCCGGGCGAGAGGTAGGTGAACAGCTCGCCGCGGTCGTAGTAAATGCCGCCGCCTGCGCGCACGACCACTTTGCTGTGGAATATTTCAGGCTGCCATGCGGCGCCGACGCGCGGACCGATTCCCCACTGGCGGCCGGTGAGAGTGGTGTTGCTCACGCCTTTGGTACCGTTGGCGTTGTTGCCGGCGATGATCAGGCCGGAACTTGTGATGGCTCCTTCGCCACCGTCGCCGTTGATGTCGTAGCAATATTCGTTGGGATCGCTGGTGCTGCAAGTGGTTGGATTGGGATTGGGATCGAAGTTGAAAATGCGGCCGTATTTCTCGGTAAGTCCGCCGTCCCAGTCGTAGCGCACGCCAGCTGTGAGCGAGAGCGTGGGAGTAACTTGCCACTTGTCTTGCACGTAGGTGCCAAGCTGATTGGCGCGGTAGTAGCGGTTGGCGTTGCCCTGCAGGAAAGAGGTGACGTAGAAGCCGGAAGATGAGCTGCCGGGCAGAACCTGGCCCTGAAGCATCTGGCTGAGGTCGTCCGTGGCAACTGTGCCGGTTCCAGTGCGCTTGTCAATGGTGTTGAGCTGGGTGTAAGTGTAGCTGGCTCCGAAGCTGACTGTATGCCTGCCCAGCGTCCAGATCGCGTTGCCGGAGGGAGCGAGGCGGTTCTGGAAGACGCCGGTGTTGGCGGACTGCGATTCCGCGTTAGGACCGATATTCAACACGGCATCTGCAGGAAGCCCGGCAGGCTGGAACTGACCCAGCACATTGTAGATGGAGACGCCGGGAAAATAGCTCGATCCGAACACGTTGATCGATCCGCTGGGATACGCGCCGCCGGGGATTGAGGTTGGACCGAAGGCCTGCGCGTTGTCGCCCCAGTTCTTCTCCCGGATGACGCCGAGAGTCTGGGTGGTGCTGAGGTTCGACTTGACCAGATATGAATTGATGATGGAGGCGACCTGCGCGCCTGAGTCGAGATGCTCGGTGAAACCGGGCACGCTGGAGTAGGAGTACGGCGCGGTGGTCGGATCGTGCTGGTAGAAATACTTGAGGCTCAGAGTGTCTTTCTTGCTGGCGTTGTAATCAAGGTCGGCCACCGCCAGATCTCCGATAAACCGGCCCGTGCCGGGGATGAAGGCGTTGTCAAGATGTGCGGCGGTGGGAACTTTGGGGTAGAGAGAGTCGTTGGGTACGAGCCACTTGCCGGGTTCGCCGGGAAGCGAGGGCGAGTTGAAAAGGGCAAGAGCGGTGGCGTCGATGTTGGCCGCGGTAATGTTTGGGTTGCCGACATTGGCGCCGAACGAGTAGTTGGAGAGCGCGGCAAGTCCAGCGGGAGAGCGATCGTCGGTGAGGCCGACGGGAACATCGAGGAACGAGTCGCCCAGCTCCTGATCAGAGACATGCAGGTGCTGGTAGGCGAGGAAGGCGAAGAACTTGTTCTTGATGATGGGACCGCCAACCGTGCCGCCGGCAATGTAGCGGTGGAGCTCGGGAACCTTATCGTTCTCTGGAACGTCTGGATCCTGATTCATGAAGAATGGAGCGGCGTTGATCCAGTTTGTCCCGCGATGAAAGTAAGCCGCGCCGTGAAAAACATTTGTGCCGGAGGCGGTGCTGAGGTCGATGTGTGCGCCGGAAGTGGATCCCTGCTGCGCGTCATACATGGAAGCATTTACGCGGACTTCCGCGATGGTCTCGGGCGCGGGCGTGGGGATGGCGTTGCCGATGGACAGATAAATGGAGGCTGCGGATGGGATGATCCCGCCGCCGCCGCCGGGGCTGGTCTGAACGCCGGTCGAGTTGATCACGCGCGCTGAAGAAACCTGGCTGGTGCTCTTTCCGTTGAAGAGATTGCTGGCGTCAACGCCGTTCAGCAAAAACGAATTTGACGTGTCGCGCTGGCCGTTGGCCCAGATGGGCGCGTTTCCCAGGCCGGAATTGGCGCCGGTGCCGCCGCTCAACTCAGCGGAAACTCCGGTGGATTGCGTCGCAAGGCCGGTAAAACTCCCCGTGGCCAGCGGCACAGATTCAATCTCCGTTTTGTCCATGACGTAACCGACCGTGGTGTCCACGGCGTTCATCAGCGGCGAGCCTTCCACTTCGATGGTTTCGCCCTTGGCCGCGGCAACTTTCAATTGCGCATTGAGCGTTGCGGTACGATCAGCCTGCACGGTAATGTGCGGCGTCCTCTGGATATCGAAGTTCTCTGCGTTGAAGGTGAGCGTGTAGGTTCCGATGGGCAGGTTCACGAACACATAGGCGCCGGAGCCATTGGTGTGCGTGGAGCGCGTCAGCGCGGTTTGTTCGTCCACCACCGTGACCTTGACGCTGGGAAGCACGCCTCCGGAAGAATCTGTCACCTCTCCTGTAATGCCGCCAAGCGTCTGTTGTGCCAACAGGGTTGAGCTAGACAACACTGCGGTCGCCGTAATGGCCAGCAGCCAGAAAAGCAGGGAGGAAATGTGACGCAAAGAGATTTTCAAGATCGTCGCCTCGGATATAGAAATTACGCCCCTCGGTTTTTGAACTGTGCCAAAAGTGGCTGAATGGGGGGTATAAATCACGGTTGCTGACGAATGCGTTGGACAGAGAAACTGCCTAAGCCGCGCGCGCCTCTGGTGTTGAATAAAATTGACCCACTGATTAACCAAAAGATAACATTCAATCCGTAAAGATCGGCTAAAGATTATGGTTGCCGCGCCGTTTTATGGTGGAAAAGTAGACATTAACCTGCCGGAATCCTGCCGCGCTGGAACGCACTTCATGCGCGGGTATCGAGAACAGGCTTCAGTGGGTTCCGAGATAGATAAAGCGCGCCAGAAACAGCGCAGCCAGCAGGTAGAGAAGCCATTCCTGGCTGCGGAATTTCCCGGCGGCCAGGTGAAGAACAGCCCACGCGATAACGCCGAATCCGAGGCCGTTGGCGATTGAAGAGGTGAACGGAATCAGCACCATGGTGAGGAACGCTGGAACCGCGATGAGCGGCTGATGCCAGTGAATCTCGCTGATGGTGGAGAGCATGAGCGAGCCAACCAAAATCAAAGCAGGCGCGGTAGCCGCGGGCGGCACGATGCCGACAAAGGGCGCAGCGCCGATGGCGCACAGAAACAGCAGCCCAGTCACAATGGCAGTAACGCCGGAACGGCCTCCGGCAGCCACGCCGGCCGTGGACTCAACATAGCTGGTCACTGTCGAGGTTCCGGTGAGCGAGCCGAACACGGTGGCCGTCGCGTCGGCAAACAAAATATGGTTCAGCCGCGGAATCGTGTGATCGGCGGAGATCAACCCCGCGCGCTTGGATACGGCCACCAGCGTGCCGAGATTGTCGAACAGGTCCACAAAGAAGAATACAAAGACGATCTCGAGAAGACCCGTCGAGAGCGCGCCGCGAATATCAAGTTTGAAGGCGGTGAGGGCCAGCGCGTGAAAGCCTCCGGGAGATGAAGTCCAATGGGTCAGCCCCAGCGCCCACGCGGCGCCAGTGACGGTAAGCACTCCGATGAGGATGGCGGCGCGGACCTTTCTCACTTCCAGAACGACCATCAGGATGAGTCCGCACAGCGCCAGTGCGGTGACGGGGTTGCGGATATTGCCCATCGTAACCAGAGTCTGAGGGTCGGCCACCACAAGGCCGGCGTTACGGAAGCCGATGAGCGCGATAAACAGGCCAATGCCGCCGGCCACGGCAGCGTAAAGCTCGTGCGGAATGGCGTGCAAAATCATCTGGCGGATGCCTGCGGCGGTGAGCAGGAGGAAGATGACTCCGGAGAGGAAGACCGCTCCCAGCGCCGTTTGCCATGGAATGTGCATCTTCAGGCAGACGACGTAAGTGAAGTAGGCGTTGAGGCCCATGCCGGGGGCCAGAGCGATTGGGTAGCGCGCCACCACGCCCATCACGATGGAACCAAAAGCCGCCGAAAGGCAGGTGGCCGCAGTCACGGCGGCCAGCGGCATTCCTGCGGCGAAGAGAATGGCTGGATTGACCAGCACAATGTAGGCCATGGTCAGGAACGTAGTGACTCCGGCCAGAATCTCGGTGCGCCAGTTGGTCCCCAGACGCGTGAATTCAAAATAGCTTTCCAGTCGATTGAGCATAGGCGGGTATCTCTAGAGGAACACATCGGGGCGGGGATGGAAAGTGATTTGGAGGCGCTGATGACGAATTTTGACGGGCAGACGAGGGAGCGCGAACTGCTCGGCGCCTGCATAATCCATCGAAGAAAGCTCTAAGCAACCTCCCAAAAAGCCTTTGCTCTAATGGCGCATATCCTCAGGGGCTGAAGCCCGCGCTTGCTTGACATCATTTACGGCGCGACCAAAGTCGTGCCTTTTCAAAGCGCCCTCTCATTTAGTGGTTCCTTAAATGAAAGCTCTAGTTTTCCGGTTCTTCTCCTATATCCTCGTTCCAAATTTCAGGGTGAGAGCGAATATAGCCTTCCAGCAGCTCACAGCATTCGCGGTTGTCGAGATCGACTACCTCCACGCCATTGGCTCTGAGCCACGATGCTCCTCCGGTAAAGGTGCGGCTCTCGCCCACTACCACCGCGCCGATGCGGAACTGACGCACCAGCCCGCTGCAATACCAACACGGCGCCAGTGTCGTGACCATCACCAGGTCGCGGTATCCTTTTTGCCTTCCGGCCCGGCGAAATGCGTCTGTCTCACCGTGTGCGCTGGGGTCGCCCTGTTGCACACGGCGGTTATGGCCGCGGCTTACCAGTTCGCCCGCGCGCGTAAACAGAGCCGCTCCAATCGGGATGCCGCCTTCAGCCAATCCCAGCCGCGCCTCTTCCAAAGCCACAGCCAACATGCGTTCGCACAATTCCAGGTCCATCACTAAAGGCCTCAGATGCCAAGAATATTGCACCGGCGAGACTGCTGCCCGGCTCGACTCCCCTTTTTCATCCGCGCCGGGCAGCCACATGCAAGCCAGGCTGCGCTTATTCCTTTCCTTGCATTTGGTTTGGGCTTAACTTAACCAATTCTGGGTCGTCGGATTTCTTTCGCCCGATCAAGTGTCAGAGTGTATTATGGGCGGGAATATCCGGGGGTAGAAAGTTGCACGTGAAGCTAGCAGCGGTGTTTCTCGCAGTAATTGGGATGGGGGTAGCTTCGACAGCGCAGCAGTCTGGTTCGCTCTCGCGAGTTACGCTGGAGGTTCGCACCACCAAAGCCATCAACTATCGTCACCTGAGCGGCCCGACGAAAATCGACTTCCGCGGCACGGTTCTGCAATCGCAGGCCCGCGGTGAAGCCCGCGTGGAGAGCAGGCGGGGAGCAGTCCGCATTCAGGCCCAATTTGAGAAGCTTGAGCCTGCGTCGCGCTTCGGTGGGGAATTCCTGACCTATGTGCTTTGGGCCATCTCGCCGGAAGGGCGTGCGGACAACCTGGGTGAACTGATACTCGACGGCCAGAAGAGCAAGATGGACGTCACTGAGCCGATGCAGGCCTTCGCGATGATCGTGACCGCCGAACCGTACTTCTCTGTCTCGCAGCCGAGCGAGGTGGTAGTGATTGAGAACGTGGTGCGGCCGGATACGGTGGGCAGTGTTGAGGAGATGGACGCCAAGTTTGACCTGCTCCAACGCGGACAATACGAGACCACGGTTCAGGCCGGCTACGAAGCGCCTGCGGTGAGCTCGGGGATTCCACTCAGTCTGTTGGAAGCGCGGAACGCAATCGAGATCGTCAAGCAGGCCGGCGGCGAGAAGTACGCCACGGAGAGTTTCCAGAAAGCTGCCGAACTGCTGAAGACGGCAGAGAGCGACTTCACCGGGAAGCACGAGAAAAAGGTAATTGACACGGCAGCCAGGGAAGCGGTTCAGACCGCCGAGGACGCGCGCATTATCACAATGAAGCGGCGCGAAGAGGAGCGTTTGACGCAGGAGCGTCAGGCGGCGGCGGACAGGGAAGCGCAGGCAAAAGCGCAGGCCGAAGCGGCGGCGGACAGGGAAGCGCAGGCAAAAGCGCAGGCCGAAGCGTCGGAGAAGGCGCGCCTGGAAGCAGAGCTTGCCGCCGAGCGCGCGGCTCGGGAGAAGGCCGAGGCGGAAGCGGCCCGCGCAGCCGCCCTGGTGCAGCAGCAGGCAGCCCAGGCGGAGGCGGAGAAAGCGCGTTCAGCCGCTGCACAGGCGCTGGCGCAGCAGCAGGCGGCTCAGGCCGACGCCGAACGCGCGCACAAACAGGCCGAAGACGCGGAGCGTGCGCGGCAGCAGGCGGAAGCGGAAAGGGGCGATTTACGAAAGCGCCTGCTGGACCAGCTCAATTCGGTTTTGCAAACGCACGATACGGCGCGTGGATTGATCGTCAACATGTCGGACGTGCTCTTCGATACGGGCAAATACACGTTGCGGGCGGAAGCCCGGGAAAAGCTGGCCAAGATCTCAGGGATCATGCTGGCGCATCCGGGACTGAACCTGGAAGTGGATGGCTACACCGACAACGTGGGCAGCGAGGAGTACAACCAGTTGCTCTCCGAACAGCGCGCCAACACAGTGGAGGAGTTCCTAGTGCAACAAGGCCTCCCCGAATCCTCAGTGACCTCGCTCGGATTCGGAAAAACGCAGCCCGTAGCAGCGAACGACACGCCTGAAGGCCGGGCGAAGAACCGCCGCGTCGAACTGGTGGTCACCGGCGAGCCGATTGGCAAGGAAGCCGAAGCCGCTGCAGCTCCCGAGCCTAAGACCCCGCTCGTGCAGCCTTGACAAGCGCGAATGGGTTGCGGCGCTCAGGGCGCTCAAGCGCATTGGGCGACGGGTTTCATTTCAGCGTGGCTAGCTGGGCCTGAATCCCTGCCTGGCTCAACGGGGACGCCAAACCTTTCATAGGGACGTCCATCAATCATTTGCATAGGGACATTTGCGCTCCCAATAACAAAGGAAAACGGTGGCCGCTCTTCCATGCGGATTTTGTGATGCACAGCCTACGCCATACAATGCTTACTAGGCTTGGAGAGTCGGGAGCGGATGCTTTTGCCATCGTGAGGATTGCTGGTCACAGCAGTATCTTGATTTCGCAGCGTACATCCATCCAACCCCCGAGGCAGTGGAGCGGGCTTTCGAGCGGCTGCAACTGTTGGGCGATTTCGCCGTAATCGAGCCAAAACGACTGCCACCCGCTACAGTATCCGTTACACTCGAAGGAACGGCAGCCGCAAGTTATTGAAGGGCCTGTAGCTCAACGGTTAGAGCAGGGGACTCATAATCCCTTGGTTCGGGGTTCGAATCCCTGCAGGCCCACCAAAATAAAATAGTGTTCGTATTATCCCGGGAACGAGTGCTGTCAGGCTCCTCACTGAGAAGGCGGAAGCGTGAGCAACTGGGAGATAAAACGAATATTCCGGCATTCCTCCATGAGGCATGTGCTGTGCGCGAAGGCAGCCATCCCCACCCTGTTTCTTCTCTTCTGCATCGCCCTTGTGCGCGGGCAGTCGCCGGCGCTTCGCACGCCGGTCGCCCTTACGGTTGTGGACGAAAATAACCTGGCGGTTTCTGGCACCGCGGTTACCATTCTTGAGCCGGGGCGCGCCGCTGTGCGGCTGCAGACCGACTATGCCGGACATTGCAGCTACTTCCTCCACCAGAGCGCGCCCTACGAGATTCGCGCAGAGAAGGCCGGATTTTATCGGAGCGTGGAAAACGATGTTGACGCGAGCGTGAACTCTGTCGGCCTGGTGTTGACGCATGAACAGATTGTCACCGAGCAGGTGAATGTAACTGCGTCGGCTCCCGGCATCGACACCGAGCAGCCCTCCGACACGACCGTAATGAACACGCCGGAGATTGTGAACGTTCCGTACCCGACCTCGCGCGACATTCGCAATCTTCTTCCCTTCAATCCCGGCGTGGTGCAGGACGCGACGGGGCAGGTTCATGTGGCCGGATCGCCGACCTACGAAACTCTGGACACGATGGATGGATTCGATATTCGCTCGCCTATGAGCGGCACGCTGGCCTTGCGGGTGAGCGCCGACGCGGTTCGCTCCACGATTGTGCAGAGCACGCGCTACCCTGTGGAATTTGGACGAGCGACGGGCGGCGTGGTGGCGCTTTACACAGGAATGGGCGACAACAAATTCCGTTTCAACGCCACCGACTTCTTCCCTTCCTTCCGCGACCTGAACGGAATTCGTTTCGATAAATTTGTCCCTCGCTTTACATTTTCCGGTCCTCTGGAGCGGAGCCGGGTGTGGTTTTATGACGGCTTGGAGACGGAATGGGACAACATTTATATCACCGAGTTGCCGGCCAATGCCGACACAGACGAGTTGGTGCGCGGTAGCAACCTGGTAAAGATTCAGACCAATCTGACTACCGCGAACATCCTGAGTGGCGCTCTGCTTTTCAACGATTACCATTCGCCATTCGACGGCATCTCGTCGCTGAATCCGCAGCAAAGCACCACCAAACGCGACACCATCGCGTGGCTGCCCTATCTGCGCGATCAGTGGAGCATTGGCAACGGCGCCTTGCTCGATGTGGGCGCGGGAACAACGCGCATCCGCGACGGCTACGAACCGCACGGAAACGCTGGTTACGAAATTTCCCCGGAGCTTCCCTCGGGCAGTTATTTCGAGAATCTTACTGGCCGCTCTCAGCGCACGGAAGGAACCGCGACGCTCTATCTGCCGCCGCGGTACTGGGCTGGACGCCACGACCTGAAGGCGGGCATCGATGTGGACCACATCAGCTTCAACGAAAACGTCACGCGTGCGCCGGTAAGTTATCTGCGCGAGGACGGAACGCTTTCGCGTGAGAGCACTTTTCCGCAGATAGCGCCCTTTTCGCTTTACAACGACGAGTTAGGCGCATACGCCGAAGATCACTGGCAGCCGCATGCGGGACTCACTATCGAGCCGGGCCTGCGTCTGGATTGGGACGAGATTGTCCGGCGGCCGCTCATTGCGCCGCGCATTGCGGCGGTTTACTCGCCGCCCGCGAGCCACGGCGCGACTAAACTTTCGGCAGGCGTTGGACTTTACTACGAGCACACGCAACTGGAATACCTGACGCGAGCGCTGGCAGGAGTTCGTTACGACACTTACTTTGAGGCGGACGGAGTTACTCCAATCAGCGCGCCGGAAGAGACGTTTTTCACTGCCAACTACGCCACGCTGCATGACGCGAGAGCCGTCAACTGGAGCATTGGCGTGGAACAAAAGCTGCCCGGCGCGATCCTTGGCGGGTTCAATTTTATTCAGAAGCGCCAAATCAACGGCTTCATTTATGTGAATGAGAGCGCACCTGCGCTATCCGGCGACTATGCGCTTTCTAATACGCGCCAGGACCACTACGACTCCGTTGAAGTGAATGCGCGACGCACCTTTGCAAACGGGCACACACTGTTTGCTTCGTTTACTCACGCTTCGGCGAGGACGAATGCGGCGCTCGACTACATGCCCGATCCATCCCCACTCGGGGCCCAGCAGAGCGGACCGCAGGCCTGGGATTCGCCCAACCGCGTGATTTCGTGGGGCTGGCTGCCGTTGATGCTTCCACGGTTCAGCAAAAAATGGGATTTTGTTTACACAGTCGATTGGCACACCGGGTTTCCGTACACATCAGTCGATCAAAATCAGCAGGTGGTGGGAGCGGCGGGATCGCGGCGCTTCCCGGATTATCTCAGCCTCAGTCCGGGACTGGAATGGCGATTCCATTTCCGCGGCGCGTACTTCGGATTGCGCGGCGTGATAGAAAACGCCACCAACAGCGCCGATCCAGTGGAAGTCAACAACGTGGTGGTTTCGCCGCAATATGGAACCGTAAGCGAATTTTTGGGCCGGGCCTTCACGGCGCGCATTCGGCTGATCGGGGCGAAGTAGGGAGGAAGCTTTTCTCCCATGCTTGAGTTGATCGCCCTCTAAAGAACAATCACCGCGGGTCCATCTTCGGTTTCATGTTTCACTGCTTCGAGCGCCTTGTTCGCGTCTTCCAGTGAGAACGTGGCGACGCGTGGGCGGAAATTAAGCTCGTCAGCCAAGGCGATAAAGTCGCGCGCGTCCATGCGCGTCATATTGGCAACGCTGCGCACCTGGCGCTCGCCCCAGAGCAGCGTGTCGTAATCGAAGGCGGGCATCTCGTCCAGGTGAATGGCGTTGATGGCCACCACTCCGCCTTTGCGCAGCGCGGACAGTGCGCTGATGACGACCTTTCCGCTCGGTGCGAATGTGATGGCGCGATCAAGCTCCGTGGGCGGCTTGGCGCTTTCGTCGCCGACCCATGCTGCGCCCAGTCGCTCGGCGGCCTTGCGATGAGCCTCGCCGCGCGTGACGACATAGACCTCGCAATCCCAGGATTGAAGGATGCGAATAGCCAGCGAGGCCGAGCTGCCAAAACCGAAGAGGCCGACGCGTTCTCCACGTTCAACTCCCGCGACGCGGAGGCTGCGGAAGCCGATGATGCCCGCGCAGAGCAATGGCGCGACCTGGGAATCTTCAAGGCCCGGCGGCAAGGGAATGGTGAAATCGGCGCGAACGGACACAAACTCCGCATAGCCGCCGTCCACCGAGCAGCCCGTAAAAACGGGATGATCGCAGAGATTCTCCATCTGGTGCTGGCAGAACCAGCAATCGCCGTCCACGGCGCCCATCCAGGAGACACCCACGCGTCTTCCGATGGGCAGTTCCGGGGTTGGCGATTCCACCACTTCGCCGACAATTTGATGACCGGGAATAATGCGCGGGCGGATAGGCGGAAGATCCCCCTCTACGATGTGGAGATCTGTCCGGCAGACGCCGCAGGCGCGGACTTTGAGCAGTACCTCTCCGGGCCGCGGTTGAGGCCGGGAAATGTCCTCAATCGTGAGCCAGCTTCCGGGCGTCTTCGATTTGGAATCGAATATGGCTGCCCTCATCGCAAATCCTCTAAGCAATAGCTTAATTCCGCGTGGCGGGATTGGATAATTGTTCCGCGTTCCCTTCCCTTCTAGTATTCTTCTGGCATGAAAACTCTATTCCGCACGCTTCTCTACCTCGCACTCATTGTCTGGCTGGGCGCGGAGATCTTCTTTCCCGTGGTGGCTGCCATCACTTTTGAAACGCTGCGGCCAGACACGCACACGGCGGGGATGATTGTGGGCAGCTTACTGCGCATATTGCACGGCATGGGGCTGTCCTGCGGGGGAATAGCCTTCTTTTTGCTTGCTCGGTCATCGGTATGGGGCATTTACAAACCGCGCGCTGTGCTGGCGCCGATGGCTCTGTTGGTGCTAGCCGTCGGCCTGATTGTCTATTCGCAGAAAGGCATCATTCCGGCAATGGAGCGGGATCGGGTCAATGCCGGAGGGACGATTGATGCGGCAAATGCCACTAACCCCAGCCGCATGGACTTCGAGAAGTTGCACCGCCGCAGCGAAAATGTGGAGGGCGCCATTCTGCTGCTGGGATTGGCGACGGTGGTCTTCGTGGCCAGAGCGGAGACGGAAAGAGCATAGAGAACGGGGAATGATGCCGGTGCAAATTTTCGGTGCCCCACCCTTTTCGCAAAGAAAGCGAAAAGGATAGGGCACCCCAGATTGATTGGCCCAGCCCACGTTCGCCTATTCCCTGTTCCCTGCTCCTGTATCATCGAAGAGGTCCTCGCGTGCGCGTTTCATTCTGCTGGAGGCCACAATAGGAAAATTATGAAGACTGGAATTATCGGCCTGCCGCAGGTGGGCAAGACTTCTCTGTTCAAGATTCTGACCAAGGCTCGGCTCGAAGAGCGCGGCCACTCGCGCCAGGAACACATCGGCGTGGCGCGGGTGCCCGACGAGCGGCTGGACAAGCTGTCGGCGCTCTACTCGCCCAAGAAGACGACTTACGCCACAGTGGAATTTGTAGACGTGGCAGCTATCGGGCAAGAGGCGCTGAAGGAGACCGCGTTTCTCGCCAGCCTGCGCCAGGTGGACGCGCTGATTCACGTGCTGCGCGCCTTCGAAGACGACGCGATTCCGCACATTGGCCCCATCGACCCGCTGCGCGACATCAAAAACGTCGAATTCGACCTGATGATCAGCGATCTGACCCAGGTGGAAAAGCGCCTGGAGCGCGTCGAGAAGGATTTGAAGAAGGGCCGCACCAACGATCTGGAGCACGAGCACGCCCTGCTGCTGCGCTCGAAAGCGGCTCTGGAAAAGGAGCAGCCACTGCGCGAGTTGGAGATGACGCCCGAGGAAAAGAAGCTCATCCGAGGCTTCATGTTTTTGTCGCAGAAACCGATTCTCTATGCGCTGAATATCGGCGAGAGCACTACACTGGGCGACGACCTGGAAGCAGCGGTGAGCCGTTTCAAGCTGGAAGATGTTGCGCATCGCCTCAACGCTGGAGCCACGGCCATCTGCGGCAAGGTCGAGGCCGAGCTGGCGGAGATGGACGACGAGGAGGCGGCGGAGTTTCTTGGCAGCTATGGGCTGCGCGAAAGCGGGCTGGTGCGGCTGATTCGCAAGAGCTACGAGTTGCAGGGCCTGATCAGCTTCTTCACCGCAGGCGAGGACGAGTGCCGCGCCTGGACCATTCCGGTGGGCTCAAAGGCGCCGCAAGGGGCCGGTGCGATTCACTCCGACCTGGAACATCACTTCATCCGCGCCGAAACCATTCGCTGGGACGCGCTGCTTGATGCCGGCTCCGAGGCCGCTGCACGGGCCAGGGGCACGCTGCGCCTGGAAGGCAAGGAATATGTGGTGCAGGATGGCGACGTGATGCACATCCGGCACAGCGGGTAAGGAACCAATGCTGAAGATTTCTTTGATTCTGGGCGCGATTGCCGCGCTGGCCGATGTGGCCGGCGGGTTGGTGCTGGTGCGCGCCAAGGGCGTGGAACGCTATCTGCGCTATTTTGTCGCGCTCGGCGCGGGCTTCCTGATGGCTACGGCGCTGATTGAAATGATGCCGGAGAGCCTGAAGTTGAACAGCGGGAGACCGCTGCTGGGCCCCAGCCTCATCATGGCCGGCTACTGTGTCGTGCACCTGCTGGAGCACACCATCAACGCGCACTTCCACTTTGGCGAAGAGACGCATCACGACGAGTTTGTCAGCATGCACACGGGCAACTCCGTGCTGGCCGGATTGAGCCTTCATGCGCTCTTTGACGGCGTGGCCATTGGCTCGGGATTCCTGGTTTCGGGCTGGCTGGGCTGGCTGATTTTTCTGGCCATTTTGCTTCACAAAGCGCCGGAAGGTTTCACCATGGCCTCGGTAATGCTCGCCAGCGGACGCAGCCGCACGACCGCTTTTTACTCCGCTGTCGCGCTGGCCGTGGCCACTTTGGCCGGTGTGCTGGTGATTCAGATGGTTCCCAGTTGGCTGCCGTATGGATTGGGAATTTCGGCCGGAGTCGCACTGTACGTGGGCGCCAGCGACCTGGTGCCCGAAGTGAACCGCGAGCCGGGAATTCGCATGGCTCTGGTCTTCTTCGCGGGCGTGGGCGGGTTCCTGTTGCTGAGGATGTTGTTGCCCGCTCTGTAGAGAACCTTTGAATAGGTTGCAGCAAAAGCCCGCATGATTTTATTCGCGCTCGCGGCACGACTGAAGTCATGCCCTGATACAAAGCCGACGGTTTCCGGGAGCCTGTGAAACCGTTACTTGACAGGTGCATATCTTTCAAACTGGCGCACTGCTCAAAAAATAGGCGAGACCCACGCAGGAGCGTCAGGGTCTCGCCGGAGGAACAAAACGTGTGCGGCGCATCGGAAGCGCGGATTAGACTGCGGCCAAATCAATGGATGCGGATGCTTCCCGAGCCGGTTTGGATGCGCACTGTGGGTCCGCCGCCGTTGAGCGTGCCGTTCAGGTGGTGACGGTTCGATTCGCCGTGAGTGACCACATCCCTGTCAGAGTGAATGCTACCCGATCCGGTCGTAGCATCGAGCGTAATCCCCGCGTTGCCGAGCGAGAGTTCAACGCTGCCTGAGCCTGTCTCCAGCTTCCATTCCGAGGACGGTGTTCCATCCACCTTGATGCTTCCCGAACCCGTGCCGGCGCGCAGGCCGCCGTGCAGATTGCGCAGTTCGACGCTGCCCGAGCCGGTTTGTGCCTTAACATCGCCCACGCCTGTCTGCTCGGCGTAGATAGTGCCGGAGCCGGTGTTCGCGGTGAACCCGCCGTGCAGGCCGGTGGCGTGGATGCTGCCTGAGCCGGTGGAGAGCTTTGCGTTTTGGCCCACGCCGTCAACAATGATGTTGCCCGAACCTGAACCGGCGTCGAGAAAGACATTTTCTGGGGCCTGAATCTCGTAATCGATGCTGATGTTGTGCAGGTTCTCGTGGTGCGCGCCGATGCGCACAATGTTGCCTGTTTGTTCGATGGGCGGATGAGCCGCAATCTCGCGCACCTGCTCGTCGCTGCCGCCCCAGCTGGACCGCACCTTGCCAAAGATGTGCACCTGGTTGTCAGCGCCGCGGGTCAGGTGAATGTTGCCCGAGCCGGTAGAGACTGACAGCTCCACGCGCCCGTTAACGGAAAGAGTGCGATCAAAGGTCGCCTCTGAAGCCAGCGCCGGAACAGCCGCCAATGTCAAAGCTGCCACCGCCAGAAGAAGATGTTTCATTGTGTACCTCGTCTCTCAGGGGTCTAGGGTCAGGGAACAAGGCCAGCCTTTCGGTCCGCGTTCTCGGCCCCAGCTGGCATCTATCCTTTCATACGCAGCGAGCAACAGTTTGGTTCCAAAGAGTTGGCTCAGGCTATGCTGCCCCCAGTTCCCTGCCCTCTGGCCCCTGTCCAATGCTATTCTCACATCCAAGATGCACTCGCTTTCGCTGCTTGAGTTTGTCGCTGTGGGCCTGCTCATTCTGGCCAACGCTTTTTTTGTTGCAGCCGAGTTCGCACTGGTCTCCATCCGCGACACACGCATCGAGCAGATGCTGACCGACGGCGTGCCCGGAGCCCGCGCCGTCCGCCGCCTGCAACGCGATCTGGACTACTTTCTACCCGCCGTGCAGCTCGGAGTGACTCTCTGCTCGCTGGCCCTGGGCTGGATCGGCGAACCGCTGGCGGCAGGCGTGCTAATGGGCTGGATGAGCGCCATTCCCTTCACACTGGCTCATGCCCCGGTCTACGCCAATATCGCCGCCGTGGTGCTCGGATTCTCACTCATCACCTATTTTCACGTGGTAGTGGGCGAGTTGGTTCCCAAGTCGCTTGCCCTGCGCCGCGCAGAGGCTCTCGCCGTCGCCGTCGCCCCGGCCATGCTTGTCTTCATGGCTCTGGCGCGGCCCGCTGTGCGCCTTCTGAAGAGTTCCGCCGCCGTCATACTGCGCGGCTTTGATATTCCCCTCACCGAGCGCGCCCAGGTTCATTCGCCCGACGAGCTCAAGCTCATCGCCACCGCCGCACGCCGCATGGGCGTTTTGCCCCCCTTTCAGGAGACGCTCATCCATCGCGCACTGGAACTGGAAGATGTGCCCATTCGGGAGATCATGACCCCGCGGCAGAAGATTTTTGCGCTGCCCTCGAATCTGCCTATCGAAGCGGCCAGCGCACAGGTCATCGAACATATGCGCTCGCGCGTGCCGGTCTACGACGAGACGCGCGGCCCCGAGCACATCGTCGGCGTCATCTACTCCAAAGACCTTGCCCGGCTGATCTTCTTCCGGACGGCCGCTCCGGTGGTCGAACTCAAGCTTTCGCAGGTGATGCGCGAGGTGATGGTTGTGCCTGAAACCAAATCCGTCCTCGACCTAATCCGCGAGTTTCAACAGCGCCGCCGCCAGATGGCCATCGTGGTGGACGAGTACGGCTCGACGGTCGGCCTGGTCACCGCCGAGGACGCCATCGAGCAGTTAACCGGCGAACTGGAAGACGAGTTCGACTCGCCTTCCCTGCCCGTTCTGGCCACGACTGGTGGCGCGCTGCTGATGGACGGCGTAGTGAATCTGCGCGACCTGGAAACGCAGACGCAATGGAGCCTGCCGCGCGACGGCGGCGTGGAAACCCTGGCCGGCTTCTTTCTCATGCGCCTCGGCCATATCCCAAAATTGGGCGAATCCATAATCTATGAAGGCCGGCGACTGACAGTGATGGAAATGGATAACCGGCGAATTGCCAAGATTCGCGTGGAGCCGGTGGGGGAAAAGGCTCAGGACTAGGCTGTGCCTTCCAGTCTTCACGCATTAGGCCGAATTGTGATTTTTGGCTTCAATCGCAAATCAGATTGACAATCTGGGCGTTGAACTCGCCGTCTTCACCTACCGTTAGTAGCCCTACTGTGACCGGCAGGCGGAAGCGGCGCGGGCCGCAGGAGCCGGGATTGAAGTAGAGCACGCGCTTGCGCGTGTAGAAGTTGGGTACGTGGGTGTGGCCGGAGAGCACTGCGGCAAATTTTCCGGCGGCGGGGTCGAGGTGGAGCGTGTGCAGATCGTGGAGCATGTACACGTAGCGGTCCGCAATGAGGACCACATCGGTCTCCGGCAGTTCGGCGCAGGGGCCTTCGCGGTCCACGTTGCCGCGCACCGCCGTAACCGGAGCGATCTTGGCAAGTTCAGCCAGAACGGCAGGCTTGCCCACGTCGCCGAGGTGCAGAATGCGCTCGACGCCGTCCAAGGTGGGCGCAATTTCAGGACGAAAGAGGCCATGTGTGTCGCTGACAATGCCAATTTTCATTCAGAACCTTATGGTGAGCTGGGTACCTGGGGCGTGTCAGTTTGAAAAATAGGTTCGGCAAAGCAAGAATACAGCGACAACCTCGGCAAAGTGGGGTTCAATTGATTATGGGCATTTCGCAGCTTGGTACCGTGTTGTGTTTGGCGCTGGTTGTGCCCGTGGCCTCGGCGCAGGTTCCTCAAGCGCGGCCGGCGCAGATTCGAAGTTCATACACTATTCAGCCGGAAGCCTGGCAGATCGTTCTCCTGGCCAATCATGCGCGCGCCCAGGCAGGAGCGGGGCCGCTCAAGTGGGACGCGGCGCTGGCTGCGGCCGCACGCCGGCATTGCATGCGCATGGCCTCAGAAGGAGTGATCTCTCACCAGTATGCGGATGAACCGGAGATCTCAGAGCGAGCCGCGCAGGCCGGCGCGCACTTCAGCGTGATCGAGGAGAACGTGGCGATTGCCCCCGATCCGGGCTCGATTCACAACGCGTGGATGCAATCCGCAGGCCATCGGGCCAATCTGCTTAACCCTCAAGTGGACCGCGTGGGAGTGGCAGTGGTAGCCGGCCGCTACGGGCTTTATGCCGTGGCCGACTACGAGCGCTCCGTTCAGGTGCTGACGCAGGCCCAGGTGGAGGCCGCAGTTACCGGCATGGTGCAGATGAGCGGGATTACCCTCTTTCAGGATGTGACCCTGGCGCGAACCGCCTGCACTGCGGACGAGGGCGTGCCCCATCCTGCTTCAGGACCGAAACCCCGATATGTCATGCGCTGGCAGGACGCGGATCTGGCCCAATTGCCCGGAGATCTGGCAAGCAGCCTGGCTTCGGGAAAATATCACCAGGCGTCCGTGGGCAGTTGCCCGACGCAGAACCTCGAAGGCTCGTTCACGGCCTACCGCGTTGCAGTGCTGTTGTACTGATTTCTCAGCTTCGTTCCATGGGCGGTGGGACTTTGACGGAAGCCATTCCCGCGGCAGTTGCCGCCTCGATGCCCAGGTCAGTGTCTTCAAAGACCAGGCAGTCGGCGGGCGCCACGCCGAGCCTTTCGGCAGCCAGCAAAAATGCATCCGGGGCCGGCTTGCCGCGCGTGTAATCCTCCGCGGCGACGATGGTATCGAATTTGTCCAGCAAGCCGATTGCAATGAGCGAGCCAACGACCGAGTCTCGCCTGCTTCCGGAAACCACGGCAAAAGGAATACGGCCATGCTCGGCCTCAATGTGTTCCAGCACCTCGGGGATCGCTTTGAGGCGCGGGAGTTGTTCGAGGTAGAGGGCTTCCTTCTTGGTGGCGACTGCATCGATGGGCATATCGAGCCCGTGAATCTCGTTCAGGTCGGCGATGATGTTGCGAACCGGTTTGCCGCCCCAGGAATAGAACAGCTCCTCGGCATATTCGCAGTTCCACTCCGCCAGCGCCGTCTTCCAGGCAATGTAATGCAGCGGCATTGAGTCGGCGATGGTGCCGTCGCAGTCGAAGAGATAAGCGCGAAATGAGCCTTCGGGGATTTTGAGTTTCATGCCGAGCAACCGCTCTCAGCGCTGCCGCCTTCGCCGGGTATGGTGGGCTCCATGCGGAGAGCGTTATTGAAGCGGTTGAAGTAGTTAAAGAGGCCGATGGCGCAAAGCAGTTCGACAATCTCTCCTTCCGCGTAGAAGCCGCGCAGCTCGGCGAACTGCTCGTCGCTCACCGCATTGGCATCGCGCGTTACGGTCTCGGCCAGGCGCAGAGCGGCCTTCTCGGCGGGGGTGAAATCGTCGCGTTGGGGCCAGTCGGCGAGGTGGGCGAGCTGCTCATCGCTCCAGCCCAGATTTCTTGCCAGGATGGTGTGGCTGGCAAGGCAGTAGGGCGTCACGTTCACCTGGCTGGTGCGGACGATAATCAGTTCCTTGAGCTTTGTTGGGACCGTTCCGGTCGAGAGCACCGCGCCGAAATGAGCCTGCATAGTGGAGAAAATCTCCGGCCGGTGCGCCATCACCCGAAACATATTTGGAACGTTGCCGCGCAGGGCAAAGATTTTGTCGTAGAGCGTGGCCATTTCAGGAGTCACTTCGCTGCGTTCAAGGCGGGAAATGCGCGACATCGATTCTCCTTATTCCTATGGTATCGCCTGCGCTGGCTCCCGACACGCTGTGTGGGTGGGCAGGCGTCTGTTCCGTGCTTCCCAGGCCCGCAAGCCGGCCCGAAACGGAGGATGAATCCGGCTAGATTTGTCAAAATTTTTGACGCGACTCGCGCTCTCTGCTAACTTGGTAGTGGAGCAATCCTTTAAAGGCACTCCTCAGTAGCTCAATGGCAGAGCATTCGGCTGTTAACCGAAGGGTTGTAGGTTCGAGTCCTACCTGAGGAGCCAATATATCTCCTTATAATCCAACCGCTTACCAAACAATCCCAGACTTTTGCACTTCTTCTGTACCCCCGCAGATTCTCTCTGTGTATTTCTGCCCTCCGAAGGTAACCCGGCAAGTCCGCCAAATGGAAAGTCAAGCTGAAGTTATTCGTTCCGTGAGACACACCGCGCGAGCATCAGGATTCGGCGGTGGGCAAAGGACTTCGGGCCTGGCTTATCCGCTTTACAAATTCATAGAGCACCTGCGGTCCCTCACCGGCAACCGCTTCGCCTGGGTGAGCATCGGCTTTCATCCAGGCAAAGAGAAAAACAAGCGGAATCCAGCCGCGGGAATCCCGTTCGACTTCAGCGCCAATGACATTGAGAATACGGGAGAAGTTAAGCGGCAACCGCGCAGGGACAACTTGCAGGCCGGCCGGATCCGCACAGTATTGAGGCGGAGAAGTTACCAGGTATTCGCGGCAGATGAGCGGGCGGATGGGGTGAATGGAGCAAGATTCATTCTCGAGAAACGGACAAGGGATGTGTTTGTAGAAGTAATCGAGGGCCACCTGGCGTGCGGATTCAGTTTCTGCGAGCCAGTCCTCGTTGACCATCCGGTCAATGAGACCAGCGGCGGCAAGCGAGAGAAGTGCCTGATGGAAGCGGCCGGCGAGTTCCTCCTGGCGCGCTTCGGAAAGTGTGCGAATCCATGCGCTGAGGGTCTCGGCCTCGAAGATGCTCAGGGGCACCATCTGGCGGCAACAGGCGCCGCAGCCGGCTTTGCAGGAGACGGTGAGGCCGGCTTGGTTCAACTGCGCAGTGACCGCCCCTATGAAGGAGTCGTCAAGCGACTGCAAAACAGGCAGGATTTGGGTAAGGTTGGTTTGGCCGGCAGGCACGTCTGCACTAGCGGTGAATTTCCCGTCGCCGATGCCCACCGCGAACTCGACTGAGACGGTTTCCTGCGGTTTTTCATCCATAGATTCAGGATTGTAACGAATTCCTGACCCGATGGCTCGAAAAACAACTGCCGGTAATTCCTCTGTTTCTGCCTGCAATGCTGATTTTGGAGAACCAGGCCAATCTGGGGTCGGCTGAAAACGGAAGAAGGGATAAGGAAGCTCCCTTGAAATGAATGTGATACACGGTCAATCGGCCCGGCAATGGGCTTTCAGGCTTGTCCCAATCCCGGCGATGGAACCAGTCAATAAATGACAAGCCTGGAGAGCGCAACATGAGGTATATTAGCTCGTAGCCGGGGCCCAACGATTACTACCCCGGAAGTGGATCCAGCGTCACATCGTGAATTTGACAAGCAGTTAGCCTACTTAAGGCGTGTCGAAATTCGCTGCGCAGGCGCGGATTCCTTGACAATTTGTGCCATTGTTGGTTTGAAATGCACTTAGGTCGTGTGCTTAGCCATGGATACCGGTACATCGATTACTCAAATCGGCAAATACCAGATCCTGGGCATCCTGGGTGTAGGCGGCATGGGTGTCGTTTACAGAGGAATGGATAAATCTGTCGGTCGCGAAGTGGCGATTAAGACGCTGACCGAAGCGACTGAAGAACTTCGTCAGCGCTTTCTGCTGGAGGCTCGCTCCGGCGTCCTGAATCATCCGAATATCGTCACAGTGTACGACTTCGGCGACCAAGATGGCCTTCCATACATCGTCATGGAGTTTGTCCCCGGAGATTCGCTGGAGAATCTGCTCCGTGCCGGACGCCAGTTTTCTCTTATCGAAAAGCTGGAAATTGTTCGCCAGGTATGCATCGGCCTGGGCTACGCCCACCAGAAGGGAGTTATCCATCGGGACATCAAGCCGGCAAACGTCATGCTGCAGCCAGATGGAAACATCAAGATAGTCGACTTTGGGGTTGCCCGGCTGGAAAGCCAATCCGGCCATACGCAGACGGGCATGGTTATCGGCACCTTTCACTACATCGCTCCCGAGAGACTATTGGGCAGGGCTACGGATGGCAGGGCAGATATCTGGTCCGTGGGCGTCATTCTCTACCTGCTGCTTACGGGGCGGTTGCCATTTCCCAGCGACGATCCCGCCACTCTTTACAAGGTCATCCACGAACCGCATGACCCGCTGTCGAGTATGCTGACCGGTTATCCGCCGGCCCTTGACCAGTTGCTTGATCATGCGCTTGCGAAAGACCCGGTCGATCGATATGAGACAGCCGAAGAAATGGCCGCGGATATTGAGGCAATCAACGACGAACTCAAGCGCGAACATGTGGGTGAAGTGCTGGGTAGTGTAAAGCACCTGATGGATCAGGAGAAGTGGACGAGCGTCAGACCGGTATTGCTCGATCTTCAGCGTCTTAATCCACAGAATACGGACGTAAAGAAGCTGCTCCGCGAAGTGCAGGAAAAACTTTCACGCCAACAGAAGACGGGGCAGCTTCGGCAACTGTTGGAGGAAGCCGAAGAGGCGGTTCTTTCGCAGCGTTATGCCGATGCGCTGGAGTTATACAAGCAAGCGGAAGGAGTAGACCGGGGAAATTCCGAGCTTGCCCAAAAAATTGAACACGTTCGCGGATTGAAGGAAAAGGCCGATAAGGTTGCCTCGCTTCTTGGGCAAGCGCGGGAGGCCCGCACTCGCAGCAACTTCGGGGCCGCCAGTGAACTGATCGACAAGGCGCTTCAGCTTGATGAGCGCAACACGGACCTGCGCAACGAACGAGCGAGGATCATTCAGGAAGCGGAGCGGGCGTCCAAGGAACGCACGCGCAGAGAGTTCAGTGATGCGGCGCGGGCCCAGCTTGCCGCGCGGCAATTTCCGGAAGCCATTAAGAATCTGCGTGCGGCGCTGGAGGTTGACCCCACAGACAGTGAGACTCAGCAGCTTTACCAGGCTGCGGTGGAGCGCCAGGAGGAGGAGCGGCGGCGCTCAATTATCGAGCAGATCGTCTCTGAAATTTCAGAATGCATTGCGGCAGAATCATACGAGCGTGCCCTTGCTCTGATTCAACGTGCACAAGAGCGTCTTCCCGGGGAGGCCGCACTGCTGAAGTTGAAAGTCGATGCTGAAGCGAAGCTGCGCCAACAGGCCGCGAAGAAGCTGGTTGAGAAGACTTCTCTCGAAGTTTACAATCTGTTCCTCACCAGCCCCCACCAAGCTCAAACCGTCGTTCAGCAGGCGCTCGAAGAGATGCCGGGGGAACCTCAGTTGATTGCCTTGCGGGAAAAGGTAGACGAGCAGGTAAGGAAGGCCAGCCTTGGGGAACTCAAAACTCAATCTCTGAAACGGGCACAAGCGGTCATAGACGCCGAAGAGTTTGATCAGGCTGTCCATATTCTGGAGACTGCGGTAATCGAGTGCGGCGAAGATCTGGACATTGCATCCTTGTTGAATTACGCGCGCGAGCAAGAACGGAAGGCTCGACTAAAGCAGTCAGCTGCAAATGCCATTCGCGATGCGCAGACGCTTATCGCAGCCGGCAGGTTTGAAGACGCGATTGCCCTCCTGCAACAGGTTGCATTGGAAACCCGGGATGCGTCCGTCGAGCAACTGCTGCGCCAGGCAACCAGCATCCTGGCCGAGTTGACCCGGCGCTCCGAAGCAGTGGTGAGTCGAGCACAGGCGCTAAGCGAGAGCAATCTCGAGCAGGCATTACAGTTCCTTTCGAGCCAACCCCCGGATATTCAGCGGCATTCGCGCGTTCGTGAATTGCAGGCAAGGCTGAATTCCGCCAAAGAACAGGAACGGCAGACGGCGACCATGAAATTGGTTGCGCCGGCCGTTCCGCAGGATGAACCGCCTCAAGCTGCTGAAGCCTCACCCAAAACGCAGGAACCTGCCGCTCCCGCCCAGTCGGCGAGGGCTAAGTCCGGCCTACCGCGCGCGGTTCTGCTTGGAGCTATTGCTGTGGTCGTGCTCGGGGCCGCTGGCGCGGCATTCTGGTTCTTGCGTCCCGTGCCTGCTGCACCTCAGGGCATTCTCGAACTTAACGCGGTACCCTTTGCTGAAGTGCTAAGCGTGACCTCGGCGTCTGGCAAAGCGATTCCTCTCCCCGCGGGAGATCATTGGACTCCGCTGCGTCTTGACAACATCCCGCCGGGCACCTACTTTGTGGATTTTAAAGGCGCTGACGGAAGTACGCAGAAGAAGCCATGCGACGTGGCTCAATTCGAGCAGGTTTGCAGTATCGAATTGAAGCCGATCGACGACCAAACAATCAATGAAATTATTGGAGGTGCAAAATGATTCTGCGGCGATCCATTTGCACTCTCTGCCTCCTGCTTTGCGGAGCGCCGGCGCCAGTGGTGAATGCGGCGGAAAAGCCAAATCAAGAGGCGAAAAGCCTCTTTGAAAAAGCTAAGAAGGAGGCCGGCGACCGCTCCATGCAGGTCCAGGATTTCTGCTCAGCGGCACAAATGGATCCAAAGAACAAACAATATGCCGATACTTGCAATAACTACCGCCAAGGACTTATGCAGGACGATGCGGCCTTCCTGGCAAGTGCCATAGACGCATACAAAACTCATGACTTTGACAGGGCGGAATCGCAGGCGAAGCTTGTTACAGGTTACGACAGTAAGTTATCCGGCCAGGCCAGGTTCCTGTTGGATCTGTGTAAGAACGCGAAACTCCTCACCCAGATACAGGCCGCCTGGACAAAAGGCGACTTCGAAGCAGTTAACACGCTGGCGCAGAGCATAACCAACTCCAACACCAAAGCAGCCGCGGCTCCGTACATAAACAACGTCGCCCTCTACAAAGGGTACATCGATCAAGCCCAGAAGATCGCGAATAGCAATCCCCAGGAAGCAATAAGGCAATTGACATTGGCAAGAGATTTGAATCCTAACGGACCAAATAATCCTGCCGGAACCATCGCAGAACTGCAGAAGGCGATGCAGGCAAAGAATACGCCGCCTCCGCCGGCTCCCAAGCCAGCAGCCAATTCGAATGTGGATATTGCCAAGAGAGTAAGCAAACTGCTCGGCGATGCGCAAAATACGGAGAAGCAGGGCAATCAACAAGACGCACTCAACGATTACGCCATGGTTTTGAAACTTCAGCCGGGCAATCAGGATGCGCAATACAACACCAACAGGATTGAGCAGTTGATCAAGAACGATCCGGCCGCCGCGCGGAATGAACTCACGTCGGCAATCCGATATTTCTACCGCGCGCGTTTCGATGATGCTCAGAGGGCGCTCAGGGACTATCTGAAGTCTCCAACCGCCCAAAGCCCAGGGGTCGCTTACTTCTACCTTGGGGCCGCATTGCTGGAGCAGTCAATGCTGGAAGCGCCGCGCTCAAGTTGGCAGGGACCCTCTGCGGATGCCCAGTCGGCGTTCAAAGAGGCCCGCAAGGCAAATTACAACCCGGTGCGAGCATATGTTTCTCCGCCCTTGTTGAAGATATGGGATTCCACCGGCCAATAGGCCGTGCTGTCCGCGCAATTACCACTCTGCAGTTACAGCCGTTTTAACAGCTTGTTGCCTTTTTAGGCATTTCCGAGCATTTTTTTGGCCTCTGCCGAGACGAGATAGAAAAGATCGGCGGCAGCATCGTCCCTCGTTTCAACTTCGCGCATTGTGATGTAGCCCAGGTTGATTCGGGCGAGGTCCTCGCGATTTACTGCATGTCCTGAAGCCTGGTCGAAAAGAAAAAGAAGTTGATTGTGAATCGATTCAAACGGCGGGTAAGAGGGATACTCGCGCTCCAGCTTTTCAATTGCCAGAATCGCCTGCTGGAAAAGACTAATACGTTGTTCAGTCGTCATAATTTTGAACCGCCTGGCACAAAGTTGGAACTATCCTTTGGCAGTGAAAAATACTGCTGCGCGCCCCCTCTAGCGACAACTGGGGGCACCCCCTTCAGCCAGTCAACACGGATTCTCGCTGCTGTTGATTTCAAAACTGTTGTCTCTTTTGAAACCACAAAAGATTTGAGTTCCCGCGGCACTACGCTTCCAGGATAAAGGCCAAGCTCCTCCGGCTGTGCGTCTGCATCGAAATAGTTACCGGCTGCCTTATTTGGATCGACCCATTGCTTGACCACATCACCCGCATGAAGAGTAACGATTTCTACTGGATGATTGAAGTCGATGCCAAGCAAGTGGTTCGCAATCTTTTCCTGGGACCACCCCGTCTGCTCATAGAAAGCCTGAGCAATCTCCAGTCTTTCCTGAGGAGTATTGGCAGACGGGTTTGAAGATGTCTTTACATCATCAGGGCCACTCCCCGATTTCGAATACACCGAGGGGTTTGACTGAAGCTGACTTACACCGCCGGCAGCCAGCCCAGCCACAATTCCGCCCAGACCGCCCGCGCCGGGCGACGGCGACCCCGCCTCCCCAATCATCACCGTAGAGCAACCCAGCACAATGGGATTCATTGGCCCCATCGCCAGGCCCGGAATTTCGACTACAATATCGCCCATCCGGCAGGCCATCATGTAATCGATCAAAACCGTCGGGCTGCCCATCATCACCATGCCAACGCCGTCGGCACCGGAGACGCTGACCAACGGGCAGGCATGTTGATCCATCAACGCGCGCCATGCCGGCATTCCGCCAATCAGAACATCGGTGCTCCCCGGACCGGGAGCCAATGGCGCTCCGTGTGTTGTCAGATCCGTGATTCGCGCAGCTGGCGGCATCAGACGCTCTCCGCAATTGTTTTCATCTGCTAAGTCCTCACTATCGGCTCGTTTGCTCGCTCTCGGCTGATGCGCAAGCCCCTCACAAATTCCTCATAGTCTGGACGCACTGTCTGAAGTCTTGCCTCCAACGCCGTCAAGGTAACAATGCCCAGCCAATGGCCCACTCGCGCATAAGTTTGAGCATGCAATATGCTTCCAACGGAGGGCGCGTTGTGGCGAGCAAAGAGCAGGAAAGCCTCATCCGCACCCGCAAAAGCAGTCGCTTGCGGTCCTGCAAACCTTGCTTCCCTTAAGTAACTCCCGATAAGTTCCTTCTGCTTCTGAATATATTCAACGAGGCCGCTCTCTGAATTGAGAGAGTCTTGCCCTACCCCCACACTTGCGCCCATCGTCTGCGCGTCCATCGTCATCTGGCGTATCCCAAAATCTGCGACATAGAGCCACCCTCGGGGCATCGCCGTGACACACCATCTTCCAACTGCGGGAAACTGGGCTGCTGCGCCTGGTTGTGGTAATGTCTCCGTCAAACGCCATCCATCATTTCTTGGTTTGTCCAAGATCGCCTAATCTGCCGCAACCGCTTGAGAGCCTACAGCGGTTCTCGAATTCCTATACCCCGAAAGCACATCCACTTAATGGCTTTTTCCTTAAGAAAAAGTCACCTCGGAGAAAGTTTGCAATGGCACGTGAATTGGAGAACCGCTCTAGCTGTTCATTGCTCCACCCTTGCTCCCATCGTCCGCCGTGTCGGGCGCCGCTGGAGCTGCGGGGCTCGGCGTAGACCCTGCGCTGCCGGAACCGGCCGCGCCACCGCTGTTGATCAACACCATCGTTCCGGAGATCGCAACCCCGGAAGGCCCGATGGTGATAAAGCCGCCGGATCCTATCAGGCTTAACTCCATGCCGGCTTGAATCACCACATTCATACCCGCATTGATATAGACCGTATTGTTGGCATTCATGGAATAAGCTGAACCCACTTGAATGCTTTGATTGGATCCCACATTCAGCGAATGATTTCCTCCCACCTGCTCGGTCTGATTGCCACTTATCCCAAGGTCTGAATTCCCTCCTATCTGCTCCACAGAATTCGACTTGATCTGCCGATTAAAGTTTGAACCAATCTGCTCGCTCTGGTTGACCTGCACAATCAGCGAGTCGTTGTTACCCACGGAGATGCGCCGGTCGTGCTCGATCGATACATCCATGTCTTTTTCGGCATGAAGGTAAACCTGTTCGCTTCCCTTCTTGTCTTCAAAGCGCAACTCGTTCGCATTTTGAGCTGTACCGCCCTTGCTGCTCCGCGTAACCAGCCCGGAACGTGTGCTATTGTCAGGCAGAGCGTACTTGGGCACATTCACACCGTTATATACAGAACCTGTAATCACCGGGTTATCTGGATCACCATTGAGAAACTGAACCACTACTTCGTCGTTGACGCGCGGCCAGAAATACGCTCCCCATCCGTTTCCCGCCCAACTCTGTGCCACGCGCACCCAGGTCGTGTCGGTGATCGAATTCCGCGCATTCTGCTTATCCCAGAAGAACCGGATCTTTATCCGTCCCAGCGCATCGATGTATATCTCCTCTCCGCTGGGCCCGACAACAACTGCTGTTTGCGGACCGTAAATCCTGGGCTTGGTAAACGTCAACGCGGGTTTGAATACGATATCTGAAGAAACTGCCGTAAATCGATTGCTGTATCCATGCCCCTGTTCTGTATCGCTTGTTCGGTAGGGGGGAACCTGCTCCGCATGATGGGTCACTGCGGTCAGCAGGTACTTGCGATTCCATGCGCTGCGGGGATTGCCGGTGAGACTGAACGTATAACCCGCGCAAAAGGAACGCGCGTTGGCGTTGCCGCGAAAGACTTCAGCCACCGCATCGGCTGCAAGCAGACGCGTATCGAGAAACAAGGACTCAAGATTAGTGCTTGTTTGCTTGGCGTCGTTCGCGTAGCCTTCCCCTCCCGCGGGATAAAGATACTCGTCAAAAGCATTCTTGCCGAATGCGCTGGAACTATTCTTGTCCGGCACATCTTCACGTGCAAAGTCGCGATAGTTATACTCAGCCGTCGAGTGCTTGCCTGAGACCATGGTCGCCGTCGACGTAAACTCAGAAACCCGAGCTCCGTATGCGCCCTCCGCTCCTTCCTTATTTAGGGCATAAGGCACGGAAGCCAACAGCGGGCAGTCCTGATATGCATTCCGGCCGTCTCCCAAAACGATCTTGTGGTCCTGGTCCGAGTGTTCAAAATAGTAATAGATGCCACTTTCTTCCAGAATGCGAGAGACAAAATGAAAATCCGACTCGGAGTACTGTGTACAGTATTCAAGTTGCTGGTAGGATTGGGTCGTTTGATCCGACAGTGACAATGAATACTCGCCAATAACTGCCTTCGCAATATCCAGAACGGTCTTGTTCTGAAAGACGCGACAGTTGGAGCTCAGCGTAAGTTGCCACATCGAGGGCACAATCCGCGCCCGGTAAACATCAAATTCCGCGTCGCCGGCGCACTGCTCAAACGAGGCAACGATTCCGTTGATCCACCTCGATCCCTGAACTCCGCTCAGGCTGATTGCAACCGTGACCTTGGAACCGACGATCGACTTTGGGTCAATCTTCGAGTCTGCGCCTGCGAGCAGTTCGACATGATATTCAAAAAGACGCGAAATTCCTTCCGCTCCATCCAGCGACTCAATCAGCAGCACGTCCTTGCCCAAGGAACTTGAAAACTGCATCAGCCGGTCTGTTTGCTTCCAATTTCCCATGCCAGTCCTGCCTGTCCTTTGCTTCAATTTTCCGGAAGAGGACCAAATAAACTTTCAACAAAAACTCTATCCGCGTCAGGTTGCAACACCCCATGCGTAAGTCAGCGCGCCATCCTTGACTGAGACACTCACCTTATCCGCGGCGACCCCTTCGGCAATCCGCGACAGAATCTGGCGCGACAGGTCGGGCAGCATGGTGTTCGACAGGATGTTATCGACGTTTCTGGCTCCGCTCTCGACTTCAGTGCAGCGCGTTGACACCTCATTCAAAAGTGCATCATCATAGTCAAGCGCGATCTTATGCGATTCCATCAAGCGCCGTTGAATTTTCCCGAGCTTCAACCGTATGATCTGTTTGAGAGCTTCATCCCTCACCGGGAAGTAAGGCACAATCAATAGCCTGCCAAGAAACGCGGGCTTGAATATCTTGTTCAACTCCGGCTTGAGAGCCTGGAGCATCGCCTGACTGTCGGGCATTGTTTCCGGATCGGCGCAAAGCTTCATAAGCGTATCTGTCGCCGCGTTGCTGGTCAGCAGAATAATCGTGTTCCGAAAGTCGATCTCGCGGCCTTCCCCATCTTCCATCCTCCCCTTGTCGAAAACTTGGAAGAAAAGCTCCAGCACGTCGGGGTGCGCCTTCTCGACCTCGTCCAACAGCACAACAGAATAGGGCCTCCGCCTGACTGCCTCGGTTAGCACGCCGCCTTCACCATAACCGACGTAGCCGGGAGGCGAGCCCTTCAAGGTGGAAACCGTATGGGCTTCCTGAAATTCGGACATATTGATGGTGATCATATTGCGCTCGCCGCCGTAAAGAACGTCAGAAAGCGCGATAGCTGTCTCTGTCTTTCCCACTCCGCTCGGTCCAACCAGGAGAAAAACCCCTACGGGTTTCACCGGATCATCCAGGTTGGCTCGTGAGGTAAGAATCCTCTGCGCGATCGTGTAGAGCGCATGGTCCTGCCCAATTACACGCTTCTTCAAATGTTCATCGAGCGTGAGCACAGTCTCGATCTCATTGCGGACCATTTTGCCGAGGGGGATTCCCGTCCATGCGGAGATCACTTCGCCGACAATCTGCGCATCCACAGAGACACGCATCATACCCTGCTCGCCTTGTAGCGCATTAAGCTCTGCTTCAAGCTGGGCGAGTGACGCCAGAACGCCGCTCTGTTTTGCCGGCAACTTGGAGCCCTTCTTCTCCGGCGACTCCAGGCCTTCCTGCAGGCCGCGAATCTTTTCTATCAGAGACCTTTCCCTTTCCCACTGCTTCTTGAGAATATCCCGATCCTTTTTTGCGGCGGCAAGCTGGGTCTCTATCTCGGTCAATTTCTCTGAGTGGTCGGCTCCTATCTTCGTTTCGCGTTCGAGCACACGCTGTTGAACTTCGAGAGCGTCAATCTGGCGAAGGATATCCTCCAGGCGTGGTGGAGTCGAGTTTTGCCCCAGTGCGAGGCGCGCGCAGGCTGTGTCCAATACGCTCACTGCCTTGTCCGGCAGTTGGCGGCCGGCAATATAGCGATGCGACAACCGGACTGTCGCTGTAACAGCTTCATCAAGAATTCTCAGGTTGTGGTGTTTCTCAAGCGACGCTTTGATGCCGCGAAGCATGGTGCAGGCGACCTCTTCCGTCGGCTCTTCAACCTTTACTACCTGAAACCTTCTTGCCAGGGCCGGGTCTTTCTCAAAGTATTTCTTGTACTCCGACCATGTAGTTGCGGCAATGGTGCGGAGTTCCCCGCGGGCTAGCGCAGGCTTCAACAGATTGGCCGCGTCGTTCTGTCCCGCCTGGCCGCCTGCGCCAATCATGGTATGAGCTTCATCGATGAAGAGAATGATCTTTTCAGTCGAAGATTTCACCTCGTTGATCAGTCCCTTCAACCGGTTTTCAAACTCTCCCTTGACTCCCGCTCCGGCCTGCAACAATGCCAGATCAAGACTGTGTATATGAACGCCCTTCAAGGCCGGCGGCACATCGCCGCTGGCTACGCGATTGGCAAAGCCTTCAACCACAGCCGTCTTGCCCACACCGGCTTCGCCAGTCAAAATCGGATTGTTCTGGCGGCGGCGCATCAGAATATCGATCATCTGACGCACCTCCTGGTCGCGACCGAGCACTGGGTCAATCTTGCCGGCCTTTGCGTTCGCCGTCAGGTTCACAGTGTATTGATCCAGATGCGGCGTCTTGCCAGTCGAAACCGGACGCGCACCATCTCCTCCAGCTGCGCGTTCCCCTGTCCCGTCACCTGCGCTGGCAAGACTCGTCTGATCCTCGCAAGAGGCAGCCACAATGTCGTAGAAATGGCTACGCAGGTCCTCCGCGGAGACAAGCTGGAGTTCCTTGCTGGTATCCTTCGTCATCTGGGCCAGCTCATCGTTCCCCAACAGCGCAAGCAGAGTGAAACCGGTACGGATATTGCCTGCTCCAGAATCAAGGCTGGCAATCGTCCATGCCTCTGCAAGCATCTTCATCACGTTAGGGCTGATACTAGGCGAGCGTCCATTGCCTCTCTGAAAGGAATCCAAACTACGCTCAAGCTCCTTCGTCAATCTGGACCGGTTAACGCCGAAGTGCTTGAGAATCGCGGCAATGTCGTTGTCGCTGCTGTCGAGCGCCTTCAACAGGTAATGCTCAACCTCGACCTCGTAGTGCGTCTGCGCGACACACAATCCGAGCGCCGCCTGAAGCGCCGAACGGGATGAATCATTCAGTTTGCCGATAAGTGCCTGATTGGTTATCGTTCTCACGGTCTTGTTTCTCCTCTAGCTTAAAAGCCGTTCACTGCACCAGATAAGTCGCATCGGCAGGATCTCGCTCCAGTGGCCTGGTTTTTAGCCAACTTACCATCCCTAGTTGCGGGCCCGCTTCGCCTTCCGAACCTAACTCGCAGGCAGGTGCGTCTTCTCGCGACAAGACTAACTGCACCTCCGTCTCATAACTCCCGTTCGAGTAAAACCTCAGCCAGGCGACAAGCTCGTGATAAGCCTCCTGCCCAGGCAGGAACTTCAGATACTGCTGAAGGCGCATCGGGCCGAGCGAAATACGGATTCGTCCATGATGATCCCAAACTTCGTCCCCGGCCACGACCCCCACGCCTAGGCGTTCGCTCGCTCCGCCGGATCCCGTGAAACAGGTTTGATTCGCGCTATCCAGCTTCCGCCAAGCGCCGGCAAATTGCTGGATATGCACCTTTACATCAAAGTAGTCTTCTAGAATCTGCTGCAATGACGCCGCTGAGCGCACATGTCGCGCTAACAGTGCCACATAGTTCAGATACGCGCCATCCGGAATTCCGCCTCGACTGTGCAAGTTCTCCGTTCCAAGACCCAGCAAATCGAGCAAGCGCGCGGAAACCTTGTCTTCCCTTGTTCTTTCGTATTCGATATAGAAGCGGTACTTTTCCCAGCCCCTGTAGAAGAATGAAATCATGCGATGGTTGAAGATATTGAGAAAGTCTTCCATCGCATGATCTTTCTGCCGGGCTCGCTCAATCAGAAACTCCGTATAGGGCGTCGGCATCACGGAGATGGCGGCGCAAAGTCCCATAAACTCCACCGTCATGCTCATCTGGCCGTTTTCCATGCGCCGCAAATCGCAAATCTCGCTGGGCGGAAACGCAAGCGAAGTGCGCGACGAAAACCGGATCGTCTCTCCCTGAGGCGTAATAAAATACCCTACCGGCTTGCGGTCGTGCTCCATCTTCTGCAGCATGCGCACAGCTTGGAAAAAATGCACCTTGAATGGCTCATCTTCCAGCATTTTGCGAATATCGCGAAACTCGGGGGCGTCGTCGCTTTCACTTGTCTGCGCGGTTACAGCAGAGCTTGAGTCCCAGCTCTCGGTGGCCATTTTCCCAGCGCCTCCTTTCGTAAGGTGCTTTGTGCGGTAAGCTGCGAAAAGCTATTCATTGAAGCATAACTGGCAAGGAATCGATCCAGCACGGCGGCAAACAGATACAATCCGCCGCCTGCGAACTGCTGCTCGTCAAACTCCATTTCCACCTGGGTTCCCCGAGCTGGAATAAGCCCATAGGCTGAGTCAACCAGAGAAAAACCGGGAGAAGACTTCATCCTTAGTATCGATCCAACCTGGTTCTCGCTTGCCGTCGAGTCGGATATGTTATGCAGCCGCAGAATCTCCTGCATGGCAGTCCGGCCCTCTTCGTTGAGTGAAAGATAGTTCAGAGAAAGCAATGAAATCAGCCGCCACAAATGCCCCCGCCCTCCAAATGGAGTAATGCTCGCCGTAGGGCGCCGCAACGCAATAATCGTCTTGGCCGCCGCGTGTCCGATGGCATCAAAGTCACCCGCTTCGGCTCCGAAATGGAAACGTGAAGCAAGGTCAAAATTTGTACAGAGGGCCCGCACCATCAGTACGTCGGCCTCAGGTTCCGTGAAATTCCCGGTCAGGTCAACCACGGAGATGGTCATCGTTGAAGGCTTTTGCTCGCCAAATTCATTCAAGTTCCGGGTCGCCACCCAGAATGCGAGATCCTCCCGGGCGCGCGTTTGATGCCGGTACGCATGCAAGGGTTCCAGCACGACCGATTGCCGCAATCGGGGATTTGTTGCAACCACCTCTTCAATTGTGAAAATCTCCATCTCCGTTGTATGGCGGTTATCCGGGATAACAGTGTAATCATGCCGTGTCTGGCTCAGAAGTATAGGTTCCGCATTCTGCATGAAGAGATTAATCGCAGGAGTGCATCCGAGACGAAACGTCCGCGCGTTGACGCCAAGCTCCAAAACCTGTTGCCGTTCGGCGCGTTCGAAACTCGAAATAAGGAAGACGATCTCGGCCTCTTCGCCAAAGCCGGCCTGCGCCAATGGCTCCAGGCCTCCGAGATCGAAAAAGAGAAACTTCTCTGGAAGAGCAAAGTACTCCTGAAGAAGCCGATGCCCATCCATTGAGCGCCGTACGAAAGGCAAGAGACTTTCCTCGGCGGCAAACCCAGCCATGCGAAGCCGCTCTGGCCCCAGGCTAATCAACTTCTTCTCATCCTTCGGGTCGCGAAGCTGAATCTCGATGCATTTCTCTGAGAGAAGCTCATACAGCGAATAAACGACGCTTGCATCTCCCGCCAGATGAAAACGAAATTGCGAGAGAGGAAGCCCGGAGAAAACCACATCCTTCTGACAGCGAATCCGCAAACGAGCAGCCGCTACTGCCTGAACTCCCACGGACGAGCGGGGTGGCCTCTGCATCCGCTCCGGCTGGCGCCATTCCGCAGCCGTCACCGAAAATGGCCAGAGATCCACATCGTAGGCTGTAAGAAAGCGGCATGGCAGTCCCCCGACTGTCGCCTTGGTCACTAACTGCGTGCCTCGCGGAATACGCATGCCCGCCGTCTTCTTCCCCTGCGCAGGGTCTGGCTGGCACTCCACGATAGTCATTGAAGGCGTGGGACGGAGATAGCTCGGATGAATGATATTGGTAAGAGCCTCGCTGATCTCGGGAAAGTCGTCGTCGATCCTGCGATGCACCCGGGCGGCGAGAAACGCGAAGCCTTCGAGGAGACGACTTACGTGCGGATCGTCGCATCGATCCGGATCGAGCAATAGCCTCCCCGCAACCTTCGGATACTTGCGCGCAAACTCTCCGCCCATCTGGCGCAGATAGGTAAGTTCACGCTCGTAGTATTCAAGCATCTCCTCGTGCATTCCCTACTTCACCTCGTACTCGCCGCTGATTAGCTCCAGCACAGTGTCGAATTTGATTTCTTCGTCCATGTTCTCGTAGAGAACCTGACCCTCGATATGAAATCTCAGACTCCGGCTGAGCGCATCCGAACGGACCAGGGACACACGCGGGTGAATGATTCTCGACTCGAAGGTTCGGATGCACTTCTCCAGCGAGGCAGTAAGGGCATTCTGATCCCTGCCCGCGGAGCTATCGAAGCTGCGAATGTCCGGAAGGCCAAAATTTAACGTCGACGCCGCTGTGGAGGGATAGGACTCCAGTTCGGGAATGACAGGTTGCCTGGTGTTCAACAACCACTCCACGTCCCGCTTGAGTGACTCGCGATACATGCTGATGGACGCAGCGCGAGTTTCCGGCCACTCATCGACATTGGTCAGACGATCAATCAGCGACTGCGTGATCAGAATGTCAGACTTGCTTCTGGCCAATTCTCCCCCTCAAAATCACTGCAAATGCACTATTGCAGAACGACTGTATCCAGCCACTGCTGTGTCTCGGGGTTCGCTGCTCCGGTGTCATCTTCAAGAGTCCAATACCGCAGTTCTGGCCTGACAGTAAGAAGACTCTTCACTGTTCCCGCCACAGCCTCTGAGATTGCCCCCGCCCCAGTCTCCTGCCCGGCCTTCCAGATGTACCGATGCAGATCGAGCCACGCCCTGGCGCACTCGCTGGCCAGAATCGGAAGTGAAGCTCGCAGCAATTCTGCCCACGCGCCTTTTGTAGCCTGCATCCGCAGTGACTGTCTTATCTCCGCACCTGGCCCCACCGCAAAGCCCGGTGCCGGTGACGGTCCCTGCATGCGAGTCTCGCCCAGCCGCAAGCCGGCACATACAAGATACGGAATGGGAGACTTGGGATCCTTTTCAAATAGGAACTCCGCGCTTTCCACCACCAACGCGTAAGCATCGGCTATCCGGTCTAACTGGCCGGGCGGGCCAGTTCTGCGCCGCCTTGACGGCTCTCCTTCCGCTTCCAGTGCTCCCTGGCCGGTGCCCGGTTCCAGCTCGTCTCCTTCCCGGGCCGGCTTCTCAACAACCGGCACAGGATCCGGCTCCGTCTTGCGCCGCTCGTTGAGCAGCAATTCCGCCACTTGATGAACTTCCACCAGCGCGTCGCGCAGCTTCGAAAGATTGGGGGAGTTGTCACCGTAAGCCCCCTGTTGGAATTCATCGAGGCGTTCGGTCGCCTGTAGCGACTCGGCCAGCGATGCTTCCGCATCCACGTAGAGGCTTTTTGGACTTGCCGCAAACGCCTGGTCGAAATCCTCGGCGCTCAGCTTGCCGTGCTCGATCGCATCCTTTCTTGCTTCCTGCTTGGCGTCTGTGGTTGCGTCTTTTTCATAGCCGACGGCGCGAGACTGCAAATAATCCTCAAGGCTCAGGCCGCTTCGCGTAAGCGGCGCCTTGCGCACAGCGACGGCTATCAGTTTTCCCGCCGTTTCCACCGTTAGCATGCGCAGTTCAAGGTCTCCGCCTTCCTCAATCGGAGGATAAAACGTAGCCCAGAAAGTTTCCTGCAGCGCGCGAAGCAATTCGATGCCAGGGGCCAGAACCGGGAATCCTTCAACCCTGAGGTACGATTCCAGCAGCCAGCCGGCCAGCCTGAGATCCTTGCTCTTCTTGGCCAGCGCATCGCCCGCCAGCCTGATTACCGCGCGATGGTCAGCCTTCTTCTTCTGGGCCAGGACCATGTCGCCTTCCGGCAGGCTCTCGTCGTCTTCTCTGCGCGCTTCCTTGATCTGGTCGAAAACCTTGTCGTAGTAAAGGTCCACGCCCGAGGGATTCTCTCCTGCAATCGGCGCTAGCAAATCCTCATGCAGAGGCATTTTGAGACTCCTTCTCCGGCCACGTCCACGTCACGCTGCGTATCTCCAGAAGCGGGACCTCGACCTCGTCAATCAAGAGGATCTTCGCGCCGTAAGGAACTTCGCCATGCGCTTCGTCCGGCTCCCAGGCTGATTCGCGGCCTAACTGCACGGTTTCGTCCTCATGACGGGAAGAGAGAGGGCATAGAACCGGAAGCAGCACTTCACCGAGTTCCTGAAGGCGAAAGTCGGCGCTCGTCTCCACCCGCGCGCGCGCCCACATCAGGTCGCGCAGATTGGCGGGAGGCTCAATCTCGAGTCTGCGCAAATAATGAATTGGAATCCATGTATAACTGCCGGCCAGGAACACCTCTAAATTTGCGCCGATGCGCGGGTCCGAGTCTCGGAACTCGCTGAACGCCGTTCCGTTCCAAACTCCGGGGTAAACGGTCCCCGGTTTTGTGGGAGGCGCTTCGTGGTTAGCAAACATGGCTTGTCTGGTCCGCTCGGCATGCAGCGCACTTCGATAAAGCAGTGTCCCCGCGGCAGCCCCGGCATTCGCTCCCGCCAAAACATCCAGCTGCTTCTCTGCCCGGTCATATTCGCCGGCAAACACCAGAAGCTCGAACAGGAACGTGCGGCGCTTGACGTCAAGAGGATTTGATCTCAACTCGTCGCCAAGCGCCTTGATGGCCTCCCGCAGTTTTCCTTCGCGGTAAAGCGCAAGTGGTGTCACAAGTTCCTCAGGAAATCTTATTGGTCCCGATGTTGTACGTCTGCGACGCCGTAGGCGTAAGGGTTCCCTTCTCGTTCTGCGTGCTGTAGTCAATCTTGATTTGCTTGTAGCTGAAGGAAACGCTCTCGCTCGGAAGTTCATCCGCTGCGGAAACCTGGATCGAGGTCACAAACAGTTCCTCGAAAGTGATCTTGAGAAATGCCTTGCCACTTGCGCCCGCCTTCACCGCGCTCAAAACGCCGGTCGCGCTATGCGTCCCCGAGACCAGCGCCTTGAACAACTGCGGACTTGACTTGTCATAGTGTTTGGTGACGCTGAAGTCGGAGAGCTCAACCTTTCCCGCTCCTGACCCGGCAGATCGTGTGCCTGCCGAACTGACCTGGCTCCCGCCCCAGGAGAAGGAAAGAAGGTTGATCTGATCCTTGAAGTCCTGGTCCGTCGCTTCACCTTGAACGCCATCGATCTTCAGATAGTAATCAACTGCCATGTCGCAATCCTTTCGTGTTTGACCTTGCTCGAAGGCCGGTTGGGGATTTCCGGTTCAAGAGACAGGGAGCAGTCGAGCTATTTGCCCGCGGGCTGGGGCAGATCCGCTACTAGCCTCAAAGATACTGTCAGTTCATCCAGTTGGAAGTGGGGACGCAGGAAGGCAACGGCGCGCAGCGCCCCAGGCTTCCCCGGCACTTCCATGACCTCGATGCGCGCCTCGCGCAAGGGGTGTTCAGCCTTGGCGGAGGGGGACGCATTATCGTCCGCGATCACATAATTCGCGATCCACTGGTTCAGATAAAGATCAGCCTGGGAGCGGCTCATGGTGCTGCCCAGCTTGTCGCGCATCATGGCTTTCAGATAATGCGCGAAGCGTGACATGGCCAGCATATACGGCAGCTGAGCCGAAAGTCTTGCGTTCGCGTTAGCCTCCGGCTTGTCGTAAAGCTTGGGCTTGTTGGCTGTTTGCACACTGAAGAACGCGGCATAGTCTGTTCCCTTGCAATGCACCAGCGGCACAAAACCCTGATCGGCAAGCTCCTTCTCGCGGCGGTCGGTAATGCTGACTTCCGTGGGGCATTTCAGCGCCACGTCGCCTTCATCGGTGCGGAAGTTGTGCGTGGCCATCGACTCCACCAGGCCGCCGCCCTCCACGCCCCGTATCGCTGCGCACCAGCCGTATCTCGCAAAGGAATCGGTCAGTCGCGCAGCCAGAGAATAAGCCGCATTGCCCCACAGATACTTCGAGTGATCCCGGCCATCGACGCCCTCTTCAAATGCGAACTCGTCGATCTGCTTCGTATCTTTGCCGTACGGTTCACGCATCAGGACATGAGGCAGGGTGAGAGCCACGTAACGGGAGTCGTCGGTAGCCCGGAAGCCTTTCCAGCGCGCATACTCCGTGCTGTCGAAGACCTTTGAAATGTCGCGAATTCCCGTCATCTGGGAGAATTCGGACAGGTTGATCATCTCCGGCGCGGCCGCGGAGAGGAAGGGGGCATGAGCCGCCGCCGCAACCTGCGCCACCTTCTCCAGCAACTCGACGTCTTCTCCGGTGCGGCCGAACTCATAGTCGCCCACCAGCGCCCCAAAAGGAGAACCGCCGAAGACGCCAAACTCTTCCTCGTAGACCTTCTTGAAGAAGGCGCTCTGATCGAAATCCAACGCGCGCTGCAAATCCCTGAGAAGGTCTTTCTTGGGAGCATTCAGCAGCTTGATCTTGAGCATTTCGCTGGTTTCGCTCTTGTTGACCAGGTGCCAGATTCCGCGCCAGGTGGCTTCCAGTTTCTGGAAGGCGGGATTATGCAAAACCTCGTTCAGCTGCAGCGACACCATGCGGTCAATCTCGGCGATGCGCGCTGAGATCGTAGCCTCAGCGTCGCGGCTGAGGGTCATCTTCCCTTCAAGAACCTGGTTGATAAACTCTTTCACCATGTCCTTGCCGCGTTCCTGGGCGACGGTATCCTTGCCAAATCGCCCCTGGGAGACAATCTGATCTAGTAACGACACCTCGGTCGTCTGTGCCGCGGCGGATTGCTCCGGCGCCGCCTTCGTTGGGCTGCTCATTGTTTATCCCCCTCTGCCTTGGTGCCAAGTTCGGTGCGCAGCTTCTTCAGTTCTTCGGTCTTTGAAACCGCGTCGAAGAGCGCCTGATCGAGCTGATCGTTGCCCTGCAGGCTGCCCCGCAGGTTGGAGAGCCGGGTTCGCAGATCCAGCAATTCCTTGATAGGACCCACCTGCCCGGCCACTTTGGCGGGCGAAAAGTCTTCGTAGCTTTCAAAATGCAGATCGACGCCGACCTGCCCGGCTTTGGGATCGGAACTCAGCTTGTTCTCCACCGAGAACTTCAAATGGGGCGCCATCCCCTTGAGCACGTTGTCGAAGTTGTCCGGATTGATCTCAACGAACTTGCGATCTTTTAACGCCGCAAGCGGCGTCTCGGGTTGCCCGGTAAGATCGCCCAACACGCCCATTACGAAGGGCAATTCCTTCAACTCGATGGCGTTTCCAACTTCTACATCGTAAGTAATTTGCACCCGGGGAGCCCGGACGCGACTCAGCTTCTGCTGTGTACTCTCTCTGGCCATATGACGCTCCTGAACTGCGGGGAACTGCGGGGAAGAACAGATAGTCAAAAGAAACCACAAGTGGTGGAGATTTGTCCATAAAATTCTTTGGCAGGCGGAAGGGATCGCAACTCAAACCCGAATGGGTTGCTCCACTTCAGAGGAAAGATTCCTCCAATGACGCGAACCTGTGCCAGAATGATGTTGTTGAAATTGATTGTCTTTTCTTCATTGGCCGATTTTTTCAGGCCAGCGGATTTTCCAACATTTCCATGGTGATCGCTCGGTCGCCTCCGGCTTGGACATCCTCTGGATTCAACGGTTAACATGACATTCTCTAACGAGGTTGCTCAGAAAATGCGACAGCTTCAACCCGTCATCTGGTCCAAAGGAACGTTTCTCTCGCCTCAGCACTTGCAGGCGCAGGAGCGCTTCGTTGAAGACAGCGCGCGATTCTACCTGGATTCCCTGAACGCCCGCTCCTGGGGCTTCGCCGAGATTCAGATTGATACCAAGGCCCTTTCCGAGGGCAGGCTGGCCATCACCCGCGCCTCGGGAATCTTCCCCGATGCGCTCTCGCTCGACATTCCGGCCTCCGAGTATCCCCCGCCGGCCCGGATACTTGACGAATGCTTTCTCGACGGGCGCCCGAGCTGCACTTTCTATCTTGCCGTGCCGGAATATCTGCATGGAGGCATGAACGTCGCGGTAGACCGCGGACAAGTCAGCACCCGCTTCACGGCTCAAATGTTGATGGTTCGCGACGAGAATACGGGTAGCGGCGAGAAGCCGGTTCAGGTGGCGCGCAAGAACCTTCAGATCCTTGCCGAGGGCGAGAACCGCGAGGGTTCGGTCCTTCTTGGATTCATCCGCATTCTCCGCTCAGAGACCGGCACTTACCAGGTCGACCCCACTTACATTCCCCCCCTCATCGACATTCACGCGCATCCCACCCTAAAACGCATCCTCAGCAACATGGTCGAGTTGCTGGTTGCGCGCAGCAGCCAACTCTCCGGCAGCCGTCGGCAAAAAAATCAATCCCTGGCCGACTTCACGGCCTCCGACATCGCCAATTTCTGGCTGCTCTACACCGTCAACAGCCATCTCCCAGTTCTCCGCCACTTTCTCGAATCGAGCCATATACAGCCCGAACTGCTTTTCAGCGAACTCTCCGACCTGGGAGGAGCATTAACTGCGTTTTCCAGCAAGATCGCGCCCCGCGACCTGCCGTCCTACAATCACGAAAAGCTTGGCGAATGTTTCGGAGAACTCGACCGGCTGATTCGCGTCATGCTCGAGACCGTGGTCCCCAGCAACTTCGTCGCGCTCCCGCTCAAAATGGTCCGGGATACGATTTACGCAACCTCGATCGAGAAGGATGCTTATTTCGAGGGTTCCCGCTTCTACCTCGCAATTTCGGCAGACATCCGCGACGCGGAGCTTATCGACCGCACCCCGCAATTGCTCAAAGCCTGCTCCGCAACCCAGCTGGAGACCCTGGTTCGTAACGCCCTTCCCGGTTTGCGTCTGCAACACGTCGCCACGCCGCCAAGGTCTATCCCGGTCAAACTGCGCCACCAGTACTTCGCCATCGAAACGGGCGGCCCGGTATGGGAATCGGTCCAGCGCGCACGCAACTTCGCCGTCTACGCCCCGGCTGAACTCCTCAACCCGCAAATGGAACTCATCATCCTGCTCGCGCAGCCAGCGTGAGGCGTGAGTGCGGTATTTCCGGGCTCTATTTGGTTGCGGAAAAACTCAAAACGGAGGGAGGCGGGGGTTTCAACCCCCGCATAAAGCCAGCAAAATCAATGCGGGCTTTAGCCCCGGAGGGCAGGTCTTTCTGGTCCTCGTGACATTTTCGACAAGCTCCTAATGCTTCATCACGAAGATGATCGTCACCAGCAGAGCAACCAGCAAGACAATGGTCACGACAAGCAGGAGAGGTACGTACTGCTGCAGTTTCCCCATCCCTGGTTCAGCTGGCTTTACCTGCGGAGCCGGTGGAGCGGCAGGCATCGGCGGGGGCTGTATGTACATTCCGGGCGGCTGCGGCAAGCTCCCGCCCGGCGCGGGCATCGCTCCAGCGTGCGGCCCATAATTCATCGGATAGCCGGGCATCTGCGGCTGCGGAGGAGGATATACGCCCGGATGTGGCACCCCTCCCGCGTAGGGGGGGACAGGAACCGGATAGTTCGGGACGGGAAGAGGCGCGGGCGGCGCAATGCTCTGTGGCGTGGGCGACGGGGGCGCGGACTGCGGGGTCTGGCCGCCCTTTATCGCCAACTCGCGTATCCGCGAGGCATCGAGAATCCGTGTAAATTCACTCGGTCCAGCCGCAATCCCGCCCGCCGTCGAAACACTGCTCGCCGGTTCATTCCGGCTGCCTGAGAATTGAGCGTCTCGCGCGGCTGCCGGACCGGGTGCAGGCGGAGGCGCTGGAGGCGGAGTCCACTCCGGCTGCTTGGCCGCCGACGCAGCAGGTTCATTCAGAGACGCGAATGTCTGCGTCCAGATGCCCGGCCCTGTCCCTGGGGTAGCGATTACAGGTGCGTTTTCCATGCGCGGGGCCGACGCGCTGGTAGGCTGATCCAGCATTTGAATCAGTCGCGTGATGCCGGCTCCGCCGCCGGGCGGCGCGCTTTGGTTCGATTGCGTTTCCGGCAACGGCGATGAGGAAAATGCATCACGGTTCACCCGCGCCGGCTCCGCCGTTTGCGGAGTATGTCCGTAGTCAGGGCTGGCTGCTGAAGGCCTGTTCTCTTCGTGAAACGGCGGCGCGGCAGGAGCTTGTTGTTGTTCAAGCGAGAGCATCCGCGTAAAGGAACCCGCGCCCCCGTGAGTGGATTCTCCAGGTCCCCGCTCGATCGGCGCAGGCGGACTCGCCTCTGAGTCTCCTAATGTGCCAAACAACTGTGTGAATGTTCCCGGCTTGCTCCCGGGCGGAGCCGGAATTCCCCCGGTCGCACCGCCGCCATCAGGCGCTTCACCCAGTCCTGCAGGCCTGGTCTGAGGCCCGCCAAACTCGGCCGCGCCGCCTGGCATCGTTTGCAACAGCTCTGTAAACCCGCCTGTTCCCGGAGCAGCGGAAGCTCTCCTGGGCTCTTCGGCAATGGATGGGGCAGCAGGTTCAACCCTCTTAACGGTCTCTTCCGGAGGAACTGATGATGGCGGCGGACCTGACGTTTGGGGCAAAGATGTAAGCCACGATTCTTGTCCGGGACTCCGCGTCTCCGGCGCAGGCATCGGTGCCGCGGCAACCGCAGGCGACGGCTGATCGCTGCCCAGAGTGCGCAGCAGCTGGGTGAATCCTGCGCTGCCCTGCCCGCCGGCTAATGGGTCAGGCGAGACCGCGGCGCTCTTGCCGTCAGGCTCAGCGGCAGGCGCTTTCTCTGGAGCAGCTTCTCTTTCAGCCGACGCCATCCGCATCCGGTCGAGCAAATCCGCCGAACTCTCCGCCGCGCCGCCGCCGAACACCACCCGGTGTACGACCGGCTCCGATAGAGCCTTCGGGGCCGGTGCTGGCTGCGGCTTTGCAACCTCTGTTGCCCGGTTTCTCTGGGCCTCAGGCTCTTCTCCCCAGTTCCCCGCTGGTCTCTCCACTGGCTCGGGCGCCTTCACCGTCCCAAAAACACCCGTTGCTCCAAAATCCTGTTCAGAGCCGGATTCTCCCGGACCCGGTGACGCATTGGGTCCAGAAGGTGTCGTCGGTTTTTCCATACGACCAAACCTCCGGTGCAATGCGGGTAGGGTAGCATAAATCATTCTGTCTTGTTCGATTTGCCTAATCACCCGAAAAGATTTTGCGTAGAATCCGGTTGCTTTCTGCCACGCCGGACGGATAGACTCAGCGCAGATTTTGGGGCTTTGTCCGGACTGACGGTATGCACCATCCCTGAAAGCCAGCCTGCTGTCGCTGGAGTTTCGCATTGCGCCAATCTGGAAGCCAACCCAATCTCCAACTCTTTCACATGGTGGTGTCCCTGCTATGAAGTTCCTGTCACGGGTCGTCTGGTCGGAAGGAATGCATCTCGGTCCGCACCACTTTCAGGCTCAGAGCCGGTATTTCGAAGACACGCTCTGGTTTCTCAATTCCAATCTACGCCAGGAGCCGTGGGGATTTCTACATTTTTCCATTGATGAGGAGGCCCTCCGAAACGGTCTCGCCATCCTCAACTTCGCATCCGGCATCCTCCCAGACGGCCTCATCTTCGATCTGCCCGACTGCGACTCAGCTCCCAAACCCGCGCAACTGGGCAGCCTGTTCTCTTCGACAGATAGTGAAATCGTCCTTCATCTGGCAATTCCGCCGCGCATCGACCAAGGCCTCGACTGCGATCTAGGCGGCGGCGACGGCAGCGCCACACGGTACAGCGCTGTCCAGCGCACTCTCCGGGACGACTCCATTGGTCTGGGAGAGAACAGTGTCTCTTTTGCCCGCAAGAATCTCGTGCTCTTGAGTGAAGCGCAGCTATCCGCCGATACCATCTCCTTTCCCGTCGCCCGTGTGTTCCGTGACGGCAAAGGAGGATTTGCCTGTGACCCTGATTTCATTCCACCCTGCCTGCGCATCGGCGCCTGCGAGAGTCTCGTGCTGATTCTCCATCGGCTGGTTCAGTCCATCGATGAAAAGATCCTTTCCACGCGCTCCATGAGGCTAAGTTCCGCCCGCTTTGAGCTGGGAACATCCGCCCTCGATGTTGCCAACTACTGGTTCCTCCACACTCTGTGCTCGGCGCTTCCGGCATTGCGCCATCATCTCCAGGACCGCCGCAGCCACCCGGAAGAAGTCTACCGGGACCTGGCCCGGCTCTCCGGCGCGCTTAGCACTTTTTCGCTCGAAGCGACGCGCGACGAGATCCCAAAATACCGGCATCGGGACCTGACATCCACCTTCAGGGAAATGGATGTTCTGATCCGGCGCTATCTGGAGATTGTGGCCCCAACCAACAGCGTCACTCTCCAGTTCCGCAAGTCGGACAATTACATCTATTCAGCGGACGTGACTGACGAGCGTTGCCTGCGCCGTTCGCGATGGGTCTTTGGCTTCCGTTCCCCGCTCACTGACTCGGCCATCCTCCGCCAGGTGCCGAAGCTGGTCAAAGTCTGTTCGGCAGAGGGTGTTGCCAAGCTGGTTCAGCGAGCCCTTCCCGGCCTTGAACTGATGCACCTTCCGGTCCCGCCCGCCGCTCTCCACGCCCAGGCGGATATGCACTACTTCTCCATCTCCCTTAACGGCGCCTGCTGGCAACATATACTCCAAACCAAACAGGTCGGAGTCTATTTGCCCGGTGATCTCGGTGACGCAACCTTTGAGATAACCATCATCATGGAGACTTCAGCATGACTTCTTCCCCTGCTTCAGCTCCGCAACAAGTTAGGACCAATAACCTCGCCCTGGCCTTTCAGGAAGTTTTCACCGTCATCCTGCGCACCCGGTTTTTCGTGCAGCGCGTTGAAAATGCCGACGCCTTTCGCGCCTCCCTGCGCAAGATGATTTCCGCGGCGGTTAAAGACTCCTCTGCGATGGGCTACAGCGACGAAGCCTCGAAAATGGCGATCTACGCCATGATCGGATTTCTCGATGAAAGCGTTCTGAATTCCAAAGACCCTACCTTCGCCGATTGGGCGCGTCGTCCGCTTCAGGAAGAGATGTTTGGCGGACACTTCGCCGGCGAATACTTCTTTCGCAATGTCGACGATCTGCTCAATCGTCCCGAATCCGATGAAGTTGCCGACGTGCTCGAACTGCATGCGCTTTGCCTTCTGCTGGGCTACAAGGGGCGCTTTGCATTCGGAGATACCTCGGAGATTCATTCCATCTTCCAGCGCATCCGCGACAAGATCACACGAATCCGGGGCGCCTATGCGCTCTTCCGCAGCGCAGAAACCCCGGCGGCCCCGCCGCCGCCCCGGCGCGACCCATGGGTGCGTACGCTCGCATGGACTGCTGTCCTCCTCGCCGTCTTCACCGTTCTGGCCTATATCGGATACACGCTCGCACTCGGCCGGCCCGGCATCGCGGCCACTAAAGGCATCGAAAGAATACCTGCAACTCTGGCGTTTCACCCGGCGCAAAGCCTTTCGGAGATATCCCTATGAAACGCATCTGGATTGGGGTGCTTATTTTTGTTCTCTATCTGGCTCTGGTCATTGCGGGCGCGTTTGCGCTGCACTTTGAAGGCACAAAGCTGGTCCTCTTTTGCGTTATTCTCGGGCTGGTTGGCGCTCTGGCCACCATCTCTGTGCTTTGGCACCTGCACAAAGCACGCGGCGGTTCTGCGCAATCAGACGGGCTCGACACGCCCGACGCCGTCAATCTGAACGCGCTGCTCCGCGATGCCGATGCCAGGATTCGGGAAGCCAACCGCGCCGGCGCCAAGTCCCTGGCATCCCTGCCTCTCATCTATGTCATTGGGGATGAAAACTCTGCCAAGACGCAGACCGTGCTCCAGTCCGGCCTCGACCCCGAGTTGCTGGCAGGAAACGTCTACCGTGACGGTGTCATCGTTCCCACCCAGCTTGCCAATCTCTGGCTGGCTGGGAATTGCATCCTTGCGGAAGCCGGAGGAGCGCTGCTGCGCCAACCCGCGCTCTGGTTGAGACTCGTCAAGGCCACCCTGCCCGCACGGCTCGGCTCGGTTTTCTCCAAAGACAGCCGCCTTCCCGCGCGCTCAGTGGTGGTCTGTGTCAGCATCGAGCGCATCCTGGCCCCCAATACTTCCGAGCAGATTCGCGCGCTGGCTCAATCCCTGAACGAACGCCTCCGCCAGCTCTCTCGGACGCTTGGCATCTCGCTCCCCATATACGTGCTTTTTACAAAACTTGATAACATCGCTCCCTTTGCCGAATACGTCAGCCGTCTCTCAGAGGAGGAAGTCAAGCTTCCCATCGGTTCCCTTCTCTCTTCTCTTCCGGCCGGCTCAGGCCTCTATACGGAGCAGGCCACTGCCCTGATTGGCGGTCGATTTGACCAGCTTCTCTACGCTCTTTCCGAGTTCCGTCTTGATATCCTCTCCCGTGGCGGCGAACTTCAGAACCTGGCCCGAGCCTATGAGTTTCCTCGCGACTTGCGAAAGCTTCGCGCAGGCATCATTTCCTTCCTCGCGGAGGTTGCGCGTCCCAGTCAAATCGGCATCAACCCATTCTTGCGCGGTTTCTTCTTTGCCGGCATGCGCGCCCACATCGTCGAGGACATCCTCGATGTTGGCCCCACTCAACCGCAAGCCGCCACTCCCATCAACGCCGGGGCAACCCGCATTTTTTCGCTCGCCGACGTCCAGCTCCAGCAGGCGCCCGCCCCTCAGCCCAAACGAGGCGGCACGCGCAAGATTGCCCAGTGGGTCTTTCTCCCGCACTTGTTCTCGCGGATTCTCCTCGCCGATAAGTCCGCGCTTGAAACCAGCCGCGCTAGCACAAGAACCAACTATCTCAAGCGCGCGCTCCTGGCTGGCGCAAGCGTGGCCATCCTGATTCTGCTGACGCTCGTGACCGCCTCGTTCTTCAACAATCACGCGCTTGAGGGGCGTGTAGACTCCGCTGCTTATGCGCCGGTCTCCTCGGTCGCTTCCGGCACCTTCGCCTCGCAAGGCGACCTTGAAACCCTCGACGAGCTCAGAGCTGTTCTCGATGAACTCCGGGGTTATCGCAAAGATGGACCGCCCTTCATGGATCGCATGGGCCTCTACCGCGGCGATGCTCTCTACCCGGTTGCCTGCCAGGCCTACTCAAACAAATTCCGCAGTCTCCTCCTTGCCCCGTCGCAGGAGAATATTCTCGCCAAACTCCGCGCCCTGCCGCCTTCTCCCACCCCAGACGCTGACTACACTGCAACCTACAGGCCGCTGAAGGCCTACGTGATCGCGACTTCCAACCCCAACCCCGACTCCGCGCAGGATACAACCGATTTTCTCCCCGCTGCCCTTCTCGCCGAGTGGGCCGGCAGCGCAACCCCGGACTCCGGCCTGGCCCATCTCGCGCAAGCTCAGTTCGCGTTCTATGCCAGTCTTCTGGCTGAACCATCCTCCTGCATGGCCAGTGCCGGCGGCGTTAGCAATGACATCGTCGTCGCCCATGCCCGCGCCTACCTCAATGGCTTCCAGGGATTCCAGCACGTCTACCAAAGTATGCTTGCCGCGGCCAACCATAAGGTCCCGGCCTTCGACTTCAACAGCAAATTCCCTGGCTCCGCGCAGTACATCTTCGACAATTATTCCGTGCAAGGCGCATTCAGCAAGGATGGCTTCGCATTCATGCAGGACGCAATCCTGCATCCTGACCCATATTTCCGTGGAGAAGAATGGGTCCTCGGCCCCTCGTCCGGACCCCCGATCGACCGCGCCGCCCTATCCGACCAGTTGAGAAAGTCCTACACCGCCGACTACATCCAAACCTGGCGAACTTATCTCGCCAAGGCGCAATTCGTTTCTTTCCGGAACTTCGCCGACGCCGGCAACAAGCTCAGCGCGCTCGATTCCAATACCTCCGCCATGCTTGAGCTTTTCTCCCTCATTTCTCTCCACACCGGCGTCGCCGCACCGGAAATCTCGTCCGCCTTCCAGGCGCCCCAGTCCGTTGTTTCTCCGTCCAATCCAGACAACCGCTTCCTTGCCCCTTCCAACCAGGCTTACATCCAGTCCCTGCAAGGCCTTGAAGCAGCGGTAAAGAATTTAACCCTCAACGCCACCAGCGCAAATGACCCCACCGCCGCCGGGCCCGTGATCCTGGCAGCCGTTACTGCCGAACAAGCTGCCGAAAACCTCCGCAATAGCTTTCTCCCAGACCCCTCCGGCAGCATGGATAAAACCAGCTTCACTCTCCTCGAAGCTCCCATCCAGTCCGCCAAGAACCTGGCTGCCCAGGCGCCGGCAGCTGCTGCGGGCGGCGCAGCCAGAACCTTCTGCGGACAGATTGGACCTCTCCTGGCCAAGTTCCCCTTCAGCCCGCAGTCCAGCACAGAAGCGTCTACCGACGAGGTCGCGCAGGTCTTCGCGCCGAGCCAGGGTTCTTTTGCTCAGTTTTACAACACATCCTTGCGCGCGCTCGTGGTCCAGCAGGGCTCTCAGTTTGTTGTTGCCCCAGGCTCCACGGTCCGCATCAATCCGTCCTTCATCGCTTTCCTCAACAGCGCCCAAAAGATTTCTTCCGGCCTGTTTCCCAGCGGCGGAAACCAGCCTTCGCTCGACTTCACGTTGAATGAGGTCAAGGCCTCCGGCGTCTCCGATGCGGAACTTACCATCGACGGCAAGAAAATCAAATCAGGCGGTCAATCAGCCACGTTTCATTGGGTATCTCAACCATCCAGCAGCATCACCCTCGCCACCAAAAAGAACACCGCGCCGGCCATGACCGGCCCGTGGTCGATCTTCCACTTTGGCTTCTCCGCACCGCAAGTCTCTCCCAATCGCCTGAAGTTCTTCTTCAGTTTCAACAATCAAACCCCGGAGGTCGTCCTGTTTGACGCCTCCGGCCCCGGAGCACCCTTGCTGAACCCGGATTTCATGAAGGGATTCCACTGTGTTTCGACTGTAGCTCGCTGAGATTCGCCCGATTCGAGCGGAGCCCATGACCGAAGAATTCACAAACGAGTTTGCGCCGTCCAACGCTCTCGCCGGTCAGTTGCCTGAGCCAGCTCTTTCCCCCCTTCGCATCAATGTCTCGGCCCTAAGCGATATCGGCTGCGTCCGAACCAACAACGAAGACGCCTTCGGTTATGACGAAATGCTTGGCATTTTTGTCGTCTGTGACGGCATGGGAGGGATGGCCAGCGGCGAGGTCGCCAGTTCCCATGCGGTGGCAGCCATCGTGAACAGTTTTGCTGAATCTGCCGCCTCGGGCTCGCCCGTCAGCACCAGGCTCCTGCTTGCCCTCAACACAGCAAATCTCGACGTATGGGAAAACGCGCAAATTCCCCAAAATAAAGGCATGGGGACCACGGCTGTCGCTGCCGCGCGCGACGGAAACAAGCTCATCGTCGGTAACGTCGGCGACAGTCGCGCCTATATCATTCAGGACGGGCGGTGCGTCCAACTTACCGTCGATCATTCGTTTGTCAACGAGCTTATTCGCAACGGCACGCTGACCATCGAGGATGCGCAAAACGCTGATCTCCGGGGCATGGAGTCCGTCATTACGCGGGCAGTCGGTGTGGCGGCCGAGGTTCAGCCTGACTTTTTTTCGGTCGATCTCAAATCCGGCACGACCGTCCTTTTGGCCACAGACGGCCTCACGCGCTACTTTGCGCCGGACGAAATCGCTGCCATCCTGAGCGCTACTCCCTTCGAATCTGCCTGCACCGGCTTGATCGACTTGGCCAAGCAGTGCGGCGGCCAGGACAACATCACCTGCATTCTTCTCCTGGCTCTGCCTGCTTGATATTTTCAAACTCTCTGGCCATTAACTCCCAGTTCGTTCCAGCGGGCACGCTGTTGCTGCTTGCACTGTGCGTATTGGCGATGGTAGAGTCCGCTTTATTGGGCGACCCCCTCTCTTCGAGAGCGCCCGGGATTCAATAGGAGGATCGCGATGGCAAGCGGCAAATTCTTGTTGACCATGACGGGGACCAAACAAGGCAAGATCAAAGGTTCTAACACAAAAAAAGAGGGCGACTTGGATTTCTCGCAAGGCGTGGAATGTCACAGCTTCAGCTACAGCGTTACGGTGCCGTACGACTCTCGGTCCGGTCACTCCTCGGGCCAGCGGTCGCATAAGCCGCTCACAATTACGAGAGAGGTAGATTCGGCATCGCCCAAGCTGCTCCAGGCGCTGTGCACAAACGAGACCTTCAAGTCGGTCGCGCTTACATTCGGCAAAACGGGCTCTGGAGGGAAATCTCTCCCGTTTCGCACCATTGAACTGATCAACGGCGTCATCGTCGACATCCGCCAGGCGCAAGGCACTACTTGGAAAAGGAGCGAGCTCGTGACCCTGGCGTATGAGAGCCTGCTGGTCAACGGTATCCCCCACTCGGCCATTCCCCATTTTTCCTGACCAGGATTGCGCATCGGGCTGCGACTCACTCCACGCAAATCTTTGCAACCAGCGCAACATTCCGCAGGACGATGTGTTTGCGCTGATACTGGGCAGTTCAAGCGCAACCCCTGCATGATTTTCTTGACAGTGCCAAAGCCGTGATGTACTTTTTGGGCGTGTAGTTCGTTTCCCCAACAACCATGAGAGGTGAGGGCATATGACTCAGGTGCAAAGGCTTTGCACGCTCGTTTTCGTCACTGCGGCTGCGATTTACTGTGCCGGGATGGCTGCCCAGGCGGGCGATCCGGCGACACAGATCCAGAATAAGCTTGTCTCCCAGGTCAAGTTGACGAAGGCCACGGCTGACCGCTCGGATATTGTCACCCCAGGCGATGTTGTTGTTTTGCAGAAGGATGGATTGATGATGTGCAGTACGGCATCGTCCTACGCATTTTCAAACACATACAACAACGGAGTTCTGAGCGCGAATTACAACAACCGCGCCAAGGACGCCGCCAAGTCGTACGCGAAAGCATTTGGCCTGAGCAGGTTAGGGTTGGGCGGCGGGGCCAGCGTGACTGATGCTGCGAATAACGGCTGCCCCTCCAGAAAATTTGTTGCGGGAGAGAAGTTCTGGATTACAGGAATCGTAGCGCAGAAAGACGGGATTCTGGTCAGCACCTTCAGCGATCCATTCGGTGACACCCGCTACTTCGGCGAGCTCAAGTTTCCATTCGTTAAGGGCTCGGTGCCGCGGGTGGACGATTTTGTGAAGACATTTGCGGAGGTCATCACGGTTCAGCCCGCGGACGACAGCGGCAACCAGGGCGACCAAGGTAGCCAGGGAAATCAGGATAACCAGGCGGCAGCTGCGCCCGCGCCGGCCCCCGCACCGGCTGCCGCGCCCATGCAGGATATTGCTCCGCCGCCTCCGCCGGCCGATGCTCCGCCACCGACGATTGCCCTGGGCCAGACAAAGAGCCAGGTGACCACGGCATTTGGGCAGCCTGTGAGGATGGCGAAGCTCGGAGTGAAGGAGATTTATTACTACAAGGATATGAAGGTGACCTTCACCAACGGAAAAGTCAGCAATGTTGAGTAACGCGCTCGCGCTGCTCAGTTTGCACAGCAGGTGAGCGCTTGGTTAGTGGAGCGCGGCCATAAGGAAAAGAGGATCCAATGACGATGCCAGCTTTATTGAGAGCCATGAGGAGTATATCGGCTGCCGTAGTTGTTGCCGCATTCTTGGGCATGAGCAGCATGGCAATGGCAGCCAATACCAATAAGCCTGCGCCGGCTCCCAAGCCAGCCCCGCACCCTTCGGGCGGAGGCGCGCACACAACGGGCGGGGCATCGCATGGGCCAACGACCGGCGGGGCCACCACTCATGGACCAACGACCGGTGGAGCTACCACTCACGGACCAACGACCGGCGGGGCTACCACACATGGGCCCACCACTGGTGGCGCGGGCAGCCATACAACTACGACGACCGGCGCACATACGACAACAACCGGAGCCGGCGGGACCGGCCACACCACAACCGCTGGCGGCGCGCACACCACGACTGCCAGCCACTCAGCAATCCACAGTGGATCCGCGCCCAAGGGCAGCACCGAGCACGTCACAAAAAGCGGCAGCGCGGTGCGTACCCGCCCCGGCGGCAAGGTGAGCGATGTGCATGATGCCAAGCGCGGGATGGACGTCCATAACAACCTGGGCGGTGGGCGGAGAGTCTCGGTACAGCGCCATGATGGCAGCAGGCTGGTCGCCGAGCGCGGAC